>JABLTN010081103.1_pt1 | contig 241812 bp, 229 predicted proteins | sample 7160141 | NCBI WGS metagenome assembly JABLTN01 (sample SAMN14651226, study PRJNA627086) | human gut metagenome | isolation source: feces | host: Homo sapiens | reverse complement strand
CCATTTTTTTATAGATAGTTTGCTTCTATCTTCTTTTATTGGTTTCTTTTCTCAAAGGTTTATTGTTTACTTTTCAATGTACTTTTTTGTTGTTTGTCAGGATGTAACGTTCTTAATTTTACTACTTAGTGTTTAATTTGTCAACACTTTTTTAAAACTTTTTTATTTTTTTAAAATAAGTGCAAAATAATAAATTAGTAATCAATGTCTTGTATAAAAAAGTCGTACTTTTTTACTAATTTAATAATTTGTTTTCATTTGTTTTAAACACTAAAATTATAATACCATATCCTTAAATCAAAGTCAACACTTTTTGTCGATTTTTTTAATTTTTTCTGTTTTTATTTATATCTTATATTTCTACTAATATAACATCATCCCCTATGCATTTAATATCTTTCCATTCTATAACTATTTCATTAGAATTAGAAAACATATTTAGTATTTTATTACTTCCTGGTACTATTATAGAAGTTATTGTTCCACTCTCTAAATCCGCACATACATCTTGTACAAATCCTAGTCTTCTTCCGTCTTTTATGTTTATAACTTCTTTGTGTTTAAAATCTAAACCTTTATTTCCCATCTCATTTGCACTTCCTTTCATATAATATAAGTTATGCCTAAACTATGCTCTTCATTATTGAATAGATATTTTTTATATCATTATATTATTATGCATAAAAAAAGTTGCTAGTACCTTCTAGCAACTTCTTCTGTATTTATATAAGAGAACTCATATCTATTCCTAATAATTTCATTTTTTGTGGCAATATAAATATTGCTCTATAATATATTTCTTCCATTTCTTTTTCAAATTCTTCTGTTGTGATATTATTTAAGTTTATACTATTTTCTGCTGTAAAGCTTTCAATTGATATTTTCTCACTAAATTCTATCTCGTAATTCATATTCATTCCAAACTTCAAATCTTCTGTTTCTATTTGTGTTTCTATATTTGCATTTGATTTTTCATTGCTTGTTTGATTGATTTTCACTTTGCCATTAATTCTCATTTTTTCTGTCTTTGTATCACTTGCTGTTTCATCATCAAAATAAATTCCAATATTTATGACTGTTTCTTTTCCTGCTTTTTGTAATTCTATATTCATTATATTATTTTTTGATGTGCTTATATCTATTTTAGCTTTATCCTTAGCATAAAAGTTTGAAACTATCACACCTTCTTTTGATGGTTCTTCTTGTATTTCCTTTATACTTTCTTCTATCTCTTTTATCAAATCATCTTTTGCAATTTTTTCTTTTCCTGCAAGTGTGTTCATTGAAACTTTATTATATTTATTTACTATTAAATTTAAAATCACTTCATCTCTTTTTGCATTTTCTAACAATTTAATTGCTATATCATCTATTTGTTTTGCTGATAACTCAATTTTATATTCTTTTGTTTTTGCTTTCTCTCCTAATATATCTGTTTCAACATTTTCATTTACACTATAACATTCTTCTGGTATTTCATTTTTCAATGTTCCAACAATTAAATCGTTTATATGCTGAATCTCCTCTTCGCTAATATCATATAAATCATGCATATCTATAAACTCTATTTTGTCTGGAATTTCTGTGCTATCTATTTCATATTTTTCTGCTAACTGTTTTAAATTCTTGTTTTCTATACTTATATATTTATCATACACTTCCCCTATTTTAATTCCAAATAAATCATTGTCCCTAAGATAATCTACGGACAATACTTGTTTATTATCAAAACCAAAATTTAATATTCCCTTTTCTTTATTTTTTTTTCCAACTACATTCATATCATATGAAATTTGAATTTTCGAAAAAGCATCTGCAATTTTTTGTACTTCTTCGTCCTCTTCAGTTGAACTTATATTGAATTTAGCATCTCCTTTTAATGTATATGATTTTTCTTTTAGATTTCTTATTTCATTTAATGCTTCTGAATATGTTTTATCTCCCGTTATTTTACTAGCTTTTGATAAACTACTCCAAAATTGTTCTTGTGGAGTTTTAAATAAGTCTGTGCAACAATATAAATATATTGCTATTATTGATGTTATTATAATTATTGCTAAAATAATTAGTGGTATCTTCTTCTTCATTTTAATCACATTCCTTTCATTGTTTTTGACATTATATCCTAGCTTAAAATATAAATCAACCTATTTATATATTCTTTTTATATGCTCAATTGCATTTTTTTCTAGTCTAGAAACCTGCGCTTGTGATATTCCTATTTCTTCTGCCACCTCCATCTGGGTTCTACCTTCAAAAAATCTTTTATTTATTATTAGCTTTTCTTTTTCATTTAATTTTTTTATTGCTTCAGCAATTGTTATGCTGTTTGTCCAATTTTCATCCGTATTTTTTTTATCACTTATTTGGTCCATCACATATATATTATCCATGTTTTCACCATATACAGGCTCTTGCAAAGATATTGGTTCTTGTATGGCATCCATACTAATTATTATTTCTTCTTTTGGAATTTCTAACTCTTTTGCTATTTCTTCTACTGTAGGTTCTTTTCCATTCTGCTTGCTTAGTTTCTCTTTTGCAGCCAAAACTTTATATGCCAAGTCTCTTATTGAGCGACTTACTCTAATCGAATTATTATCTCTTAAGTATCTCCTTATCTCTCCTACTATCATTGGAACAGCATATGTTGAAAACTGAACATTTAAATTTGTATCAAAATTATCAATAGCTTTTATCAATCCAATACATCCCACTTGGAATAAGTCATCTACATTTTCTCCTCTTCCATAAAATCTTTTTATAACACTCAAAACTAATCTTAAATTTCCATGTATAAATTTATCTCTTGCTTTATCATCTCCATTTTTTATTTTGATAAAAAGTTCTTCTTTTTCTTCATTTGATAAAACTGGTAATTTTGCGGTATTTACTCCACATATCTCAACTTTGTTTATCAAATTTAAAAAACCTCCTTTAGAAATAATTGTTATTTAAATTATTTCCAAAAGAGATTCTTTTATACAATGCTTTCATTTTTTATTTTCGTTACTTCGTCCATATGAAATATATTGCAATTATTTAGCCTGTCTTGCTTAAAATTTCTTTTCTCATTTTGTTTATTATTTTTTTCTCTAATCTTGATATATAGCTTTGTGATATTCCGTAACATATCTGCTACTTCTTTTTGAGTTTTTTCATTTCCACTTATAAACCCAAACCTTAATTCCATTATATTTTTTTCTCTATTGTTCAATTTTTCCATAGATGCTTTTAAAAGTTTTTTATCTACTTCATCTTCTATTCTTCTTGATGTTATATCTGGATCTGTTCCTAATATATCTGATAAAAGTAACTCGTTTCCATCCCCATCTTGGTTCAATGGTTCATCTATTGATATTTCACCTTTTATTTTATTACTTCTTCTTAAATACATTAAAATTTCGTTTTCTATACATCTTGATGCATATGTTGCAAGCTTTATTTTCTTGTCTGTATTAAATGTATTTATAGCTTTCATAAGTCCTATTGTTCCAATTGATATTAAATCCTCTATTCCCACCCCCGTATTTTCAAACTTTTTAGCTATGTATACTACTAATCTTAGATTTCTTTCAACCAGAGTTTTCTTTGCTACCTCATCTCCTTTAGACAATAAATCTAATATTCTTTCCTCTTCTTCTGTAGAAAGAGGAGGAGGTAAAGTTTGGCTTCCCCCTATATAATATATGGGCATATTTTCTATTTCATCATTGCCTATGTACTTTACATATATTGTATTTATGCTATCTTTTAATATTTGTAAAAGATTCATCTTTTCTTCCTCCTTATTTTTATTTACTCTATAATTTCTAAGCTAATAAGAGCAGAATATGTTTGGCTATTAAAACTTTGATTAAAAATTCCAATTATTGTATTTTTTATAGTTCTTTCCTCTTCATCGATAATTATTTTCACTTCATCTGCTTTAAATCCTAACATTAACCCATTTTGTTTTCCTATTGAGTTATATGGTATTACTCTAAATTTTGACATGTATTTAATGTTTTCTTCTATTAATTTATCGCTATCACCCCCTATAATTTTATCTATATTTTCTAAAATTTCTTCTGGTAGAAAATTATATAATTTTTGCTTTTCTATAACAATTACTGGTACTAGCGTTATGGGATCTTTAAGTTTATTTCCTGTATCTAATAATGCATTTACTTCTACAGTTTTATCATTAATTTTTATTTTTAATTTATATATCATCTCTTCTTTAGTTGCTTTATTTTTTATGATTTTAAAGGCTATATATGTAATAATAAATCCTACTATTCCTCCTAACAAAGCTATCTTTAGTGGATATGTACCTATATATACTCCATTTTTTATAAATATGTCTTGTGGTTTAACAAAATATAGTAATGCGAAAGCACAACCTCCAAACGCAAATGAAATTAAATAAAATATTATTAACTGTTTAATTGCTATTTTTACAGTTTTAGGTGCATACGATATATAGACCATCGCTACTGATAAAATTATTTTCATAAAAATGCTTGAATATATCGGAAGTATTTGCATATATAACATGATTGAGTATACTGCACCTATACTACTTGATGCTATTATTCTAATATGGCTTATCTTTATTTTCATTATATATGCTGTTGCAAAAAGAATAATATAATTCATACATAAATTTTCTAATAAGATAATATCTATATATACTGTCAAATTTTTTCACCGCTCATTTCAATTTGTTATTGTTAATCAATTATATAACTAGACTCGTTAAAAATCTGTCGTTTTGTGGGCAAGAAAAAAAGAAATAATCTACTTTTTGAGACTATTTCTTTTTTGGTTTTATGTATTTTTTTTAATATCTACATTTTACTTTATTTTTCGTTATTTATTTAATCCTTTATTTTTTCTTAGAAATGATGGTATATCTAAATCGTTTTGTGCATTACTGCTTTCCGTTGGTGTTGGAATTGAATTTAATTTTCTATCCCATGCTTTATCTACAATATCCCCAACAGGCATATTTGGAATTGTATTTTGTTCTTTTTCAAAACCTGTAGCTATTACTGTAATTACTATATCTTCATCTAAACTTTCATCTATAACTGCACCAAATATAATGTTTGCTTCTGGATCTACACTTCTTTGTACTAATTCAGCTGCTGTATTAACTTCGTGCAATCCTAAGTTTGTTCCACCTGTTATATTAATAATAACTCCTCTTGCGCCTTCTATTGAAGTTTCTAGCATTGGGCTTTGTACTGCTTGTTTTGCTGCATCTTCTGCTCTATTTTCTCCAGATGCTCTACCTATACCCATATGTGCCATACCTGTATTTAGCATTATTGTTTTAATATCTGCAAAGTCTAAATTTACAAGTCCAGGAATTGCTATTAAATCTGATATACCTTGTACACCTTGTCTTAATACATCGTCTGCCATTTTAAATGCTTCTACTATTGAAGTTTTTCTATCTATAACTTGTAATAGTTTGTCATTTGGTATTACTACTAAAGTATCTACCTTTCCTTTCAAGCTTTCTATTCCTCTTTCTGCTTGTGATAATCTTTTCTTTCCTTCAAAGGTAAATGGTTTTGTAACAACACCTATTGTTAAAATCCCCATTTCTTTTGCGCATGCTGCCACTATTGGGGCTGCACCTGTACCTGTTCCACCGCCCATTCCGGCTGTAACAAATACCATATCTGCACCGCGTAATGCTTCTGCTATTTCTGTTTTACTTTCTTCTGCTGCTTGTGCTCCTATATCTGGATTAGCACCAGCTCCTAAACCTCTTGTTATTTTTTCACCAATTTGTATCTTCGAAGGTGCTTTTGAAAGTAATAAGGCTTGTCTATCTGTATTTACAGCTATAAATTCAACACCTTTTATTCCTGAGTCTACCATTCGATTTACAGCATTGTTTCCTGCTCCTCCTATACCTATTACTTTGATTGTTGCTGTTCCATCTAACATTGTGTTATCATCATTTCCATCCATAAACATTATTTATTTTCCTCCTTTATATTAGCTGTCTGAATTCCGGTATTCAATCTCAGCTTTATAACTTCTACCTATGAATTCTGACTTTTTGTTTTTTATTTTAAATTTAATAACAAATTTATTATGAATAAAAGAATTCTTTAATTCTTTCCAATATTGAATGTACTATATTTTCATTTGACTTTGTATCTATGCTACTTGAAACATTTTTTGCAAATGCTCTTGATGAAATATATCTTACCAACGCATATGCTGTTCTATATTCTGGTCTTACTGTACTTATTAGTCTACCTGTAGATATTTTTACCGGTATATTTAGTGCTACTTTTCCGGCTACATCACTTTTATTTATACTTGTAATTCCTTGTCCTGTAAGTATTACATTATTAATTCTTTGTTTTATACCTTGCATCGTAATATCTTTATTTACTAATGAAAAAATTTCTTCTATCCTTGCTTCTATAATTTCTATTAATTCAGAACTTTTTATTACTCTTCTGTTCTCATCTCTGCATGTTGCTAATAAGATTTCGTTATCATTATCTATAAAAGATTTCATCGCTAGTCCATATTGTCTTTTTAGTTTGTCTGCTTCTTCTTCTGATATATTAAGTACTAAGGCAATATCATTTGTAATATTATCTCCGCCTAGTGGTATGGTGTTAGTATATACGAAAGTAGAACCTTCAAATATTCCTATTTCTGTATTTCCAGCTCCTATATCTAATAACATTATATTATCATTTAATTCATTACTATCTAGTGCTATACATCTTTCAGCAAGAGTTATAGGTACTAATCCATCTACTTCTATACATGCTCTTTTTAATATATTTGTTATTTTCTTTACATAGTCTTTATCTGCCAAAGCAATTTGGGCTTTTAATGTAAAACTAGAACTCAAGCTTCCCACTGGGTCTTGTACAATTTTTCCATTTTCTAATATAAATCTGTCTGTTACTATGTCTATTATTTGTTTTCCCTCTGGAATATCTATATCACTAACTTGCATTATGCTAGAAGAAACATCTTTCATTGATATCCCAGCATATCTATCTTTTGCTTCTTTTACTATACTGTTTTGAACAATTGTTACATATTTTCCAGGAATTGTTATGTATGTAGAATTAATTGTTAGATTGGCATCAATTTCTGCGTTTTTTATTAACTTTGTAACTGCAAGAACAATTTCATCTTCATCAATTATTTTTCCTTTTTTGATGCCACTACATTTCTGACTATCTGTATATATAACTTCTATTTGATTAAAATTATTAACCTCTCCTATAACCATACTTACTTTTGAGGTTCCAATGTCCATACCTACAATTATATCTCCTATTGCCAAAGTTAACCCTCCAATTTGTTTTAATTATCGTCTTTAGAATATTACATTTTTCTCCAAAAGTCAATAGTCTTTGTAATATTTTTGTAATATTTTCGTAATAGAATTGCAATGTATTTCTATTGGCTTTTTTTTACTTTGTTTTCTCTATAGTTTACGAATTTTTCCATATAATATCTTCTTATTATTGACAAATTATTAAACATTCTTCCAACGAAAACCACAATTGCTGCCAAATAAATGTCCACATTCAATCTTTGTCCTAGATATGTTAATAGTATTGAAAGTATAGCATTTCCAAAAAAACCAGAAACAAATATTTTTAAGTCAAAGTTTTTGTTTAATGTTGCTGTAATCCCTCCAAATACAGAGTCTAATGCAGCGATTATAGCAATTGCCAAATAACCTGAATATGTATATGGTATTATTGGCATAAAAAATCCTATTATAGCCCCTATAATGCAGCCTATTATTATTGCTATTAAAATCATTTTTTCTCCTTTCACTTAGAAAAAACTATTACTTATTTATATATTTTATATCAGTTTTTCCATTATTTTTTAATATTTCTACCTTTTTATTGGCTACTAAAGTTACCGTTTTTCCACTATTGTTATATTTATCTATAAATCCACTATTTTTTAAACTTAGTATACTTGACAAATACGCTTGATTTCCTATAGCTTTTACAACATATGGAGATGACAATCTTTGTCCTCCTACCATTACAAGTGAGTTGCCAACCTCTACTATATCTGTTGTATTTATTATTCTTACATCATTTATAGATATAGCTTCTGCACCTGCATATCTTAATTCATTAACTAGTTCTAATAAATCTTCTGCCTTTATAGTTTGTTCATCATTGTCAATTAAAGTAACAATAATTCCTTCTCCATATACATCTGTATTTCCTGCTATTAAATTAGATTTTTCTAATTCTTTATCTAAAAGTTCCGATGCTTCTTCACTGCTTTCAATTTTTTTATTATACTCATCTATAGTTGTTATAGTTTCTTCATATTTTTCATATGTTTCTTCATATTTTGTTTTCCATTCTGATAGAATAGTTCTTAATTCATCTTCTTTCATATTTTCTATAGCAGTTATATCTGTTTCTTCTATTGTTTTAAATTGTATTGACACAATGCAAATTAAAACTATGCATACTAATCCAATTATTATACTCATTATAATTTGATCTTTATCTAGTTTTTTCAAATATATCACCTCTTAGCCTTAATATATTTGGAATTTATAACACCATTATATTTTTCTATTGATATATTGTCCATCTTTTTCTTTTCTACAATAATGCCATCCTCCTCCATATAATATATATATCCACCTGGCATTATCAATGAGCCATAGAACAAATCTGTTGGACCTATTGCTTTTATTGTAAATGGTGATGTTATTTTTTCTCCATTTATTTTTATAACACTTCCTTCACATGTAATTGCTGATGTGGAAATTATTCTCTGACCATTTATTGAAATTGCTTCTGCATTTGCATGCTTTAATATATTTACAATAGCAATTAAATCTGAATTATGCACAACTAATTTATTCATATCTAATATCTGGGTACTTAATAATTCAGATGAAATGTTATTATTATCTTTTAATACTATTTCTATACCTGGTCCAGTAACATCTGTTAGTCCTAATATTATATTGTTATTTTTCAACTCTTCTTGTTTTGCTGTTGAAGACGTACTATCTTGTGTTGCAACATTTCTTACTTCTTCAAGTTTGTTTTCTGCCTGTCCAAGTTGCATGTATATATTATCATACTTTTCTTTCCATTTTAAAACTTCATCTCTTAAACTGTTCTCTGTTAATGATTGACTTACTGTTGAATTTGCACTATTCATGGTTTTTAGCTGAACAGATATTGCTATTGTCAGCATAAAGCACATAATACCTAATGTAATTGCTACTTGTTTTCTATTCATTTCAACTCCTTCGAATCTAAAATTTGATTCATATTATATTTTAAACTTTTTCTCTAAATACTGCTCCTTTATTTGTCAAATCTGTATTTACAAATATTTCTCCTTCGATACCTGCTTCATCTTGTATTATCTTATTAATATATGACATCTTTGTACTTAAATTTGATACATCTCCCATATGAACAAGTTTCTTTTCTTTTTCTAGCATAATAGTATAATCTTGTCTATTTGATATATCTATTTTTGTTATTAATTCCTGTATTCCATTTGCATTAGCTGATTCTATTATTTGTAATACTTCTCCTAGTTTAACTAAATCTTCACTCAATAATCTTTCTCCCTCATGCAAATTTTCCTCGGGTGTACTAAACCCTGTTATAATAGGTAGATTTGCTTTTTGGCTAGTTATTTCTAACATATATCCTTGATTATTTATATATACATAGCTATTGGCAAATGGCAACATATAGGTTGCAACTCTTTCTACTACTATAATTTCTACCTTATCTGGCAATTTCCTTCTTATTTTTACATTTTCAACGTAAGGATTTGTTTTTATTTTGTTTTTAATATCATTTTTAGATGTTTTAAAAATATTTTCTTCTGTTCTTATTTCTGATAAACTAATTATTTCTTCTCCACTAAGTTTGTTATTTCCAGTAACTGTTACATCTTTAATATTAAACAAAGGTGATAATAATATGTATATTAATGTTCCTATCAATATCCCAATTAATATTATAGTTCTTATTATTTTTAGAATAATCTTTCTCTTTTTTATTGCCATTTCTTGTTTTTTACTAATTTTTTTTGTTACAGCTGGCTTTTTTTTATTATTGCTTATATTTTTATTTTTTCTTTTATTTTTTTGCTGTTTCGTTTCTGGAATTTTTGGCATACCAATGACAATTTCTTTGTCAAAGTCAAATAAATTACTTTCTTTATTCGGATTAGTTATTTTATTTGACTTTGCATTTTTATTAACTTTGTTTTTTGTGTTTTTCTTATAATTTAAGTCTTCTTTTGCTTTTTTTGCCATTTTGCCTTTCATCCTTTCCTATTTTTATTCTTCCTTTACTACTATTTTTGCTCCTAATTTATTAAGTTTTTTATCTAAGCTTTCATAACCCCTTAATATATATTCAATCTTCCTTACTATTGTAGTTCCTTTTGCAGCTAGACCTGCTATTACCAATGCTGCTCCGCCTCTTAAATCTGTACTTTCTACGGTCGTTCCCGATAATCTTCTAACACCTTTCAATATTGCAATTTTTCCTTCTACTGATACTTTCGCTCCCATTCTTTTTAATTCATTAACATATCTAAATCTATTTTCAAATATATTCTCTATTATTATTGAATTTCCTTTTGCAATTGTAAGCATAGCCCCAAAAACTGATTGCATATCTGTTGGGAAACCTGGATATGGCATTGTTTTTATATCTACTGCTTTAAGTTTTTTAGGTGCTTTTAAGTAAATATTTCTTTTTTCTATTTCAATTTCACAACCAATTTGTTCCAATTTGGCTAATATTTGATTAATATGTTCTGGAATTACATTTTTTAACTTTACATTTCCTCCTGTTATTGCAACTGCACATAGTAAAGTCCCCGCTTCTATTCTATCTGGCATAACTGAATATGATACATCATTTAATTTTTTTACTCCTGTTATTTTAATAACATTGGTTCCTGCACCTTCTATTTTAGCTCCCATTTTATTTAAGCACTTTGCTAAATCTACAATTTCCGGCTCCATAGCAGCATTTGTAATCTTAGTTGTTCCATCTGCATATACACTTGCTAAAATTATATTTTCTGTTGCTCCTACACTTGGAAAATCCAAGTCTATATTTGTGCCTATTATTTTATCACATTTGCATGTAATAAATCCACTATCTTCTGAAATATTTACACCTAATTTTTTAAAAGCTGCCAAATGTAAATCTATAGGTCTAGACCCAATATCACATCCACCCGGATATGAAAATGTTACTTCATTAAATCTTCCAAGAATTGCACCCGCTAAAATTACTGTTGACCTCATTTGTCTCATCAAGTGCTCTGGTATTTCTTTTTTTGTTACTTTTTTTGTATTTATTTCTATTTTATCACTATTCTTCTTTATTTTACAACCCAAATACTTTAAAATTTCTTGAGTTATTTTTGTATCGTGTATATTTGGTACATTATATAGCTTTGTATTTCCTTTATTTAATATGGTTGCAGCTAGTATTGGTAATGATGCATTTTTTGAACCAGAAACTTCTATTTCTCCTTCAAGTTTTCTACCACCCTCTATTATGTAACTAGACATTTTATTCACCCTTTCTATTTTATTTTTGCTATATTTTATGTTCTCTTTCCATAAAATGTGAGCATTTCATTATGCAGGTGAAGTTACCTAAAGGTATCAAGTATTTTTTCTTTATATAAGGTTTTATTGTTGCTCTTATATGTTAAAAGTTCTAAAATTTCAATATTTCTATTGAAAATTTAGAACTTTTCATTTATAACTACTTCCTTTTCTTTGTATTATGTGTTATATTAAGTATGATTATAATTAATACTATCGTAATACTTATAATCATATATAATAAGTTATTATCTTCTATGTCTGTTTTATTACCTTCTATTGTGTTGTTTTCATTATTTTGTATATTATTTGTTTCATCACTCCAAATTCCAAGTTTATTATTTTTAGCGTTCTCCTCACTTTCTTGTAATATGCCTGCATATTTATAATTATTTTTCAGCATATAATTTTCAGCTAATCCGCTTTCCACTAATGAATTTTGTAATAGTTCATCATCTACCCAAATCCAAGCTAAATACCTATTATATTTATCTTTTTCATCAGCAGAGCTATCAAATTCCAATTCAATTTTAGTAGCATTTTCAAGTTTTTCCTTTGTAAAGTCACTTGCCTCTTTCCCCCAAGCTTCTTCTCCAATTTCTGGATCTACTGTTTCTTTTGTATTTATTCCTAAAAATCTAACTGTTATTTGCTCTCCATTCATTTTGAATTTTGCAGTATCCCCATCAACTGTTCCTACTAATTCTACCTCAATTTTATTGCTACTTTCTTCATGATTTTTTTCTATTCTATTAAAATTCTTATCATAGTATATAGCAGGTAGAATAATTGTCCATTTTTGCTTTTTTTCATCCCATTTTACTTGGTGGTAATGAATTACTCCATCTTCTTTATGATAACCATAATATTTTCCATTATATTCTGTTATATTTTTTGAATTTTTATCTTTCCAACCTGTAATATTACCACCATGTGCTAAGCTTACATCACATATGCATATTAATATTATTATAATCATTATTACATTTTTAATTTTTTTCATTATCATCTCATCTTTTCTTACATATAAGTTAGTTTGGAAAATTATTTTTCAAACGCTATAAAAATTATACCATAAGGAGGAAATAATTTGAACGATTTATTAAATTTTTCATACAATGCTTTAAATTTATTAGATAACCAAGTTCATGATAATATCAAAGGAAGTTTAGTAGATAACTTCATACATGAATTACAAAATTATCTAGAATTACAAACAAATAATAAAATACTAGAAACTTTACCTAAAAATTCTAATCTACATTTTGCCAAATTTGAAGGTAATTATGCAGTTTGCTTTGATTACTCTTCTAAAACTATATATAACATTCCTAAATCTTACTTGAAGGGAGCAACTCCCGAAGTTGGTGAAGCACTTAGAAAAGTTTCTTTTAAAGATTTTCGTGTAGATTACTCAGGCATTCCAGCTAATGCAAACAATATTAATGAACTTTTAAATGAATGTAGTTATGCTACTATTTCTTCAAAAATAAATATTTTACCAGAATATTATCAAATCTCTGATATCGGTATAGACTTTGCTGTTTGTAAAAATCTAAATAACAATAAAACAGAAAATATACCTATAGATGACATTCCGAAGAACGCAAAAAATGGAGATACTTTAATTTATAAAGATGGTAAGTTTATTATAAAGAACTAATTTATACTCAGTTGGTTACAAATTGTTACCAACTGACAAGAATTTCTTATTAGTTCATATTTCAACTTGCAAGAATTAATTGCAAGTTCATTTTTTATCTTGATAGTGTCAATTTTTTTACAAAATGTATTTACATTCGCAAATTCTTTTAGTACTATAATATTGAACTACTGAAAACACAAATGCGTCGTAGGTGGTGTTTTTTTATTGTTCTTCACCAGAATTTAACTTTCTTATTTCTTTAGCATTTTTATCAGATACAACTTTTTTTCCAGTTTCTCTTTCTAATTGTTCTTTTGCAATCCTTGCTATATTTCCACCTTTTATAACAGAATCTTCTGCTTCTTTAAATCCTTTTCGTTTTTTACTTTTTGATATTTCTGTCGAAGAAGTTTCAGCTAACATATTTAAAACTAATTCCATATTTGTCATATTATCTCTTAAATTTTCTTTTTTCAATCCTTTTAAATTTTTATATTCTTTTACAGAATAGCCACTCCAAGCCTGTGTTAAAATATTTGTTAATATTGCAAAATCTTTACTTGAATTTATACCTTTTTCTTTTAATTCATCTGTAAATTCTTTTCTTATATCTATTGTTTTTAATCTTTGATTTATCCATTCTTCTGAATAACCCTTTTTTCTGTATATATCCAATGCTCTATTTATTGCTATTTCTGGATCATATGCTTCATCTATTCGTTCTTTTCCTACTTGTGCTAACCACAATTTAAAAGGCTCTGCTTTTTTAGATGGAATTGATTGAATTAATCTTAAAACCTGCTCTGTATTCATTACATCAGTATCTCTTAATTTTCCATCATATGCTCTCATTTTCAACTGGTTAGTATTACTAACCAGTTCGCTACCTTCTTCATTTAGCTTATTTTTAAGCCATTTCCAATAGTTTCTTGATTTTTGATAATCATTATCTGTTAATACTGCTATCACATCTACAACAGAAAAATACCATTTTTCTTGTTCATCATCCCATTTTGCTCTAATTTTTTTATCCTCAAATATTTTTAATTCATTATCTTGTCCCATTTTATACCTCTCATTCTCAAGTTGTTCGGAAATTCCGAACAACTCAAAATCTCTTTTATTTCTTCTATTTATATCATATTCCTAAAACTTTTTCAATACTTTTACGAAATTCTGTTCTTACTTTTTATAGGTGTACCTATTGAAGATTCAAAATATTATTGAGAAAAAAACTGATTTAAAAGAAAGATTAGAATTAATAAGTAAATATTCTAATAATTCGCTTGTTAGAAATTTAAGCGTACCAGAAAAATTATTCTTATACGAAACTAAAAGAATATTTGATATACATTATTTTAATACTAAACCTGCACATGCTTTATTTTTAGATACAAAATTTAAAATAAAATATATATGTGATACAGAATTTTCAAGAGAAGAAAGAAATTTAGATGTAGAAAAGATTGTAGAAATTATGAAAGAAAAAAATATTGTTGCAGAAGAAGTATATGAATTGGAAAATTCAGAAGAACAAATTAGATTTGAGTTGTTTAAAGTCATTCAAAATAACTTTGTTATCAGCAAATGTGAAAATTGTGGAAGACTATTTATTCCTGCTACTACTAATAATAATCCATATCAAAAAGCAAGAAATGAGCAAAAATATTGTAATAATTTATATTTAGATACAGGAAAGACTTGCAAAGAAATTGGAGCTACAAACAAACATAAAGAAAAAGTTGAAGATAGTGCTATTCTAAAGGAATACAAAAAAGAATATAAAAAAAATATGGCAGACATTATGCTCATTCCAAAGAATTTAAAAAAAAGCAATTTAAAGAATGGTCAAAAAAAGCTATTGAATTAAGAGATAGTTATGATGATAGTCAAATTGAAGAATTTAAGCAAGAAATGAAAAAATTAAGTCAATCATATTGTAAAAAATAGCAAAATCAAAAAAATATTTTCTCTGTAAGTATATAATATTGATCGGACTTTATATTACATATATACTTAAAAAGGAGTAGTATTTTATACTGCTCCTAAAATTTTACATATTTTGTTTTTCTATAAATATTGTTTTATCTCCATTATCTATTTCAAATTTATTGTTCTTCTACATCTTTTTGTATTTCCTGTTGTTGTATTTTTGCTTTTTCTATACTTTTTATTGTTTGTACTTGTTCATTAATTGCGCCTGTTCTTGTACTTTCTTCTGTTGCCTTTATTGCACTGTCTAATACTGAAGCTGTTTTTTGACTATATTTGTTTTTTGACCATTCATTATAAATTTCATTATCTAATTGTTCAATATTTTGCAAAATATTACCTTTTCTATCTAAAATACTGCTTAATAAACTTTCCGCTTCTTCTGGTGTTTTTGCTTTACTATAAGCATATTCTTCAAAAATCTTCTTATATTGTTCATCTGGAACTTGAGATAATCTACTTGCTTTATATCTCAATGCTTCTAAATATTTGTATGATATTTTTCCTTGTTTCATTTGTTCAAATAATGTACTATATATAGTTGGATTTTCCCCGTAGCGTTTATTGTAATTAGTTGTAAACATCATATCTCTTTCACTATCTTCTCTTATATATCTAAAAGCTTGTTCTTTATCTATTCCTCTTAATCTTCCATTTTCATCTATTATGAAATTACTTGCGTGAGCGTCATAATTACATAGACAAAAATCAACTAAATATTCATCTATAACCTGACTTATTATTTCAGGTGGCAATTCTCCTATACCATTATCAAAATAATCTATAAATGTTTTAGTGGCTTTTGTATCTACTGGTATTTTTTCTTGAATTGCTCCAAACATTCCATTTATTTCTGCTCTATTACATTTTACAGCACTATCTGGATTAATAATTTGCTGAATATTATAAGCAGACTCTTGTATATATGCCCTATAAGGTCTAGCTTCACCACTTTTAGAAACTGCAGGTTTAAAATAATATTCTTCTCCATTTTCTCTATCACTTATTTGATACATTTCTCCTGTATTGCCTATAGATACTTCTTGTATATCATATTGATGGGATAATTGTATATCATTATTTTCCATACTCATTTGATTATCTATGCTTTGATTAATTTCGTGAAATCTTTGATGTATAAAAGTGCTACAATTTTTCTTAAATTGTGCCACTCTAGTATATGCTTCGGTATATTTCGGAGAATTTTTTTCTGCACTTCTGACTACTTCTATATCTTGCCTATATTGTTCAAACATATTGCATAAATCATCAATCGTAAGTTCTGTTTTTTCATCAGAATAATCTAATTCTCTTAAAATTACTTTTCCACATTTTAATGTAGCAAAATTTTTCAAAATTGACTGCTCTGCAGGTATTCTTTCTCCTTGTTTTTTTGCTATATTAAATAATTCTTCTAAACTAATTTGCTCAAAACCTTCTGCTTGAGTTGGTAAAAATAAAATTTCTGGTTCATCTTCTATACCATCATCACTTGGTATTACATCACTTATATTTATCCAAGGAACATCTCCAGAATCGATTGCTAATAATGTTCCTGTACCTTCCTTCATTCTTTCAAACATTTTTGCAAAATCAAATGCTGTCCTTGCACTATCACTTGTAGACAAAAAAGACATATCTAATTTTCCATCCCTAGTACCTCTAAATAGTGTTTTGCTATACTCTTGTCTTCCATTTAAAACATAATGTTTTCTTATAGCAGTATATACTAAAACAATTTTTTCTATATTTTCGCGTAATTCCTCTTTTGTCTGCGGTATTTGTTTTTTAGGGAATTTCCCCTCTGTTTCTCTTTTGGTTACCTCACTACTTAATAATACATTAATTCTATTATAACCATTTGCCTTATAGTCCACCACTGCTTCATATTCGTCAGCGGTCCATAATAGATTATCATTAATCATTTATATCCCCCTATTCAATATCTGGAATATTTTTTGTTTCTTCTCTAGTCTTTACTCTTTTTATTGTTTCTGCTTGCCCATTAATTGCACTTGCTCTTGTACTGTCTTCCGTTGCTTCAATTGCACTATCTAATATAGAATGTTCGCCTTGTCTCATTCCTTCTGGTTTTGCAATTTTTAGTGTTGTATGATATTTACTCATCTTTGCAATCTTACTATGGTCTATTTTATCATATAATGCCTCTATATCTAACATATCTTTTGGGTGTCTAGTAGACATTTTTTTTGCATATACACTTTCTGGTGTAGAAGTTCTAAATCTCGTTCCTGCATACTCGGTTTCCTCTTGCGTATATTCTAAATCTACTAATTCTTTTGGACAATGCCTCTCTAATACCATCGGTACTTTTTCGCCCTTTTCATTTTCCTGCATAAAGTATTCTCTAATAGTTAAAAAATTATCTTGTTCTCTCCTAAATAAGAAAAATCCTAAATGGAATTCATTATCTTTATGATTAGCAATTACCTCGTGTTCTCCCTGTGTATGCCCTACACCTTCTTCTAGTCTTTTTTGATTACTTAATCTATCATCAGAAAATTCATATTCTGTTCCTTGTAATGCTTCTCTAACTTTTTCTATATCCTTTTCCGCAACCATAAAATCAATATCGCCGTGATACCTAAATAATGGAGTATCTGTTCCTATAAATGTTGATAATGCACCAACTAAATAATAATCTACTCCTAATTCATTTAATCGATCGCATACTGTTTGTATTGTGCTATTTATTAGAGTATGATTATCTTCTACTGATATATTTCCGTGGTGTGTAGTTTTGAGCTTTATTACTTTGAACTTGAGCCATTATTTCTTTTACACTGCTATATGCTCCACCAGAAAGTTCTAATATATCTTGCATACTTGCTTCAAAGTCGGCTTTTTGTTCTTCTCTTCCAAAGAATTTTTCAATATTTAAAGCTAGTGAATCTACCACTGTTTTCATATCTTCCATTGTTGCAAGACGTTCTACCATTGATTGAACTTGTTCTTCTGTTACGAAGCCCAATCTATCAGTACATTTTCTTACAGTTTGCTTTATTTTCTCTTTATCTTGTTCCATTTACACCCACCTCTATCTTAAATGTAAAAAGTTCAATATTTTATTTATTATCCTCTTAAATACTGGCTCTTTATATTCTACCATTTGCATTTTTTCTTTTATTTTATTATTGTTTTCTATGGTAGTTTCTTCTTTTTTCTTGAATATATCATTTGGGTTATACTTTTCATATAATATATCTTGATACTCTTTTTCGTTTTGAGCATAAATTTCCTGTAATCTCTTTTTTTCTTCTTCATCTTTGCACCAATATTGTAAGTTAAGTAATGCAATAATAGCCAAAGTTTCTTCTTTTAAGTTTTGGTCTTTTATTGAAATATCCTTATCTATATTCTTAAAATATTCTTGGTCTTTTTCCTCTTTAAAAAAATCTCTTAATTTTTTAGGAATTTCATTTCTCTGTTCTTCACTTAATAATCCTAAAAATTCATCAATTTCTGAATATGCTTGTCTTGTCTTTATCATTATACTCATATTTTTTTCCACTCCTGCATAGTATTATTTTGATATAATAATCCAATAATATTGTATCAATAATGTCGTTTTTTTTCAAATATTTTTATAAATATTACAAAAATATTTTATCTTTCAAATTCCAGTTCTTTTTCTCTTTCCTCATTTTTTACTTGCTTTTCAGCATCTATTAAGGTATTATTCTCTCTTTCAAAATCTCTAATTAAATTATTCTCTGCTCCCATATCGAACTTTTCGCAAATCATTTTATAAATTTATCAATAGTTTCTTTAAATTTATCTACTACTTTGTGCAAATGCTTATTTTCTTTTTCTAATCCTGTAATTTGATTTTTATACTCCCATTCCAATGTTTCTTTCATAGTTTTTTATTTTTTTCAAAGCATAAATATTGCTTTTCTCTTCTTAAAATGATAAAATAATGTCGTGGGGGTTGATTTTATGAAATTTAATTCTAATTCTGGTAGAACATTATTTATGACATTTATTATTGTACTTGTTTTTGTTTTAATTGGTGCAATCGCTTATTTTGGAATAACCTCTTATCCTGAGGTAATTACAGATTTAAAAATAAAAATTGAAAAGACATTTAATAAAGAAAAAGAAAACACTAGTAATAATACTATTACTAGCGAAAATAATAATTTATAATATTTCCTTTAATTTTCTAATATTAGAGATTGTTTCAATATATCCTTTATTGTAACAGTCTTTTATTTTTTTTACATTAAATACATTTGAAGATACAATATCTATATTTATTATATAATCACTATTACTTATCAATCTGTCATCTCTGTCATTAAACATTATATCTATTGCTTTAAACACTATATCATATGCTATTTTAGGTTTATCTTCAATGCTTGGTGGAAATTTAATAGCTATAGTTTTATCTACTCCTAATTTTTTAAGCTCTTCTACTGGGACATTATCCAGTAATCCTCCATCCACAAATCTATGTCCTTTATATTCACATGGAGCAAACAGCCCTGGAAAACTACAGCTTGCTCTTGTTGCTTTTCCTATAGATATATCGTTTATATATTGTTCTTCATTATCTACTTTTCTATTTGTAAATACATATTTTTTACCATCTAAAATATCAACACTTGGCATTGCTATTGGCATTTTTACATCTAGAATACTATTTATTCCCTTTAGCTTTGCACATTCATTAACTAGGACTTCTATTGCTTCACCTGATAATACCCCACATCCTAGCAGTCTTTTTGAAGTTCTTAAATTTGATACTAAATACTTAGGTTCTGCCTTAAATATATCTTTTGCAAAATAATTAAATAAATCTAACATTTGATCCGAATTATAGCCCATAGCAAATAATGCTGCAATTATGCTCCCAATACTTGTTCCTGTTACAGCATCAATTTTTATTTTGTTCTCTTCAAAAGCTTTTATTGCTCCTATATGTGCCGTTCCCTTTATTCCACCACCTGATAAAGCTAAACCAATTTTCATATTATTTCTTTCCTTTCACACAATCACATTTTTATAACTAATTTATTAACCTTAGATTTTATATACATCTCCAACTTTTTCATAAATTCGTCTGATTTAATTTGCTTATTTGCAACCATATCAAGTCCTTTTTCCCAGCTAGCTGTTAATTTTGGATTTAGCATATCTGGCATAGAATTATATACAACATCATATATTTTTTCTCCGTTTTATAGTTGGTGTAATAATTTGTGTTTTGCTGTTTATTGATATATAATTAATTCTTTCCAATTTTTTAATTATTTCTGCTCTTGTAGCACTTGTACCTATTCCAGCACCTTTTATTTGTTCTCTTAGTTCCTCATCTTCTATAAGTTTACCCGCATTTTCCATCGCTAATATAATTGAACCAGAATTATATCTTGAAGGTGGTGTCGTTTCAGAAGTCTTTATTTCAAAATTTGCAATTTCTATATTTTGACTTTTTTTCAATTTATTTAATATTTCTAAGTTTTCCTGTGAATTCTCCTTTTGGCTATCTTTCAATATTTCTAAATATCCCAATGATGTACATACTTTGCCACTTGTAAAAAATTGCTCATTTTCTATATCTATTTCTACCGATATTTTACTAAATTCTGCGGGTGGGTAAAATATACTTAAAAATCTTTTTACTATTAATGCATATATCTGTTTATGTAGGTCCAAAAGTTTATCATAATTCTCATATCCTTGTCCTGTTGGAATTATTGCATAATGATCTGTTATTTTACTATCATCTACATATTTGGTTTTTATCAAATCCGTTGAATATTTTTCATCAACCATTTTTCTTATGTATATTTGAATTTCTTCATTTTTAAATCCTTTTGCTATACCATTTAAGTTCTTTGAAATAACTTTTGCCACAGCAGTTGACAAAACCCTTGCATCTGTTCTTGGATATGTTACCAATTTTTTTTCATACAAATTTTGTATTATTTCTAGTGTTTCATCTGGCTTAATTTTAAATCTTTTTGTACATTCATTTTGAATTTCCGCTAAATTAAATAATAATGGTGCTTTTTCTTTTGTTTTATTTTTTTTAACTTCTTTTACTACTGCCTTTTTTTCTTGAAAAGTATTTATAAATTCTTTTGCATCCTTCTCTTGTTTAAATCCGGCATCATTATATAGCTTTGGTGAGTCCCACATTATGGATTTTTCATCTACTTTCCATTCAGCACTAAATATATTTTCCGCTTCTCCAAAATGTCCTACGATTTTATAATATGGTGTTTTTACAAAATTTCTAATTTCTCTTTCTCTAGAAACCACCATACCTAAAACACAAGTCATTACTCTACCTACAGATATAGATATTTTTTCTTCCCCCAAATCTTTTGCTAATCTTTTTCCATATATTATTGATAATAGTCTTGAAAAATTTATTCCTATTAAATAATCTTCTTTTGCTCGCAAATATGCTGAATCTGATAAGCTGTTATATTCTTCTAATGGTTTTGCTTGCTCTATTCCTCTTTTTATTTCTTCCTCTGTTTGCGAATCTATCCATACTCTTCTTCTCTGTTTATTTTTTATTCCTATTTGCATTTCGACTAATCTATATATATATTCTCCTTCTCGCCCAGAGTCTGTTGCAACATATATACAATCTATATCATCTCTTGTTATTAATTCTTTAATAATATTATATTGCTTTTCTACGCTTGGTATAATTTCATATTTATACTCTTTTGGCATAAATGGTAGTGTGTCAAGTCTCCAATATTTTAGTTTTTCATCATATTTTTCTGGATAGGACATTGTTACCAAATGACCCACGCACCAAGTTATTACCCAATTTGTAGATTCTATATATCCATTTTTTCTAATTCCATTTTCTTTTAAAACTTTTGAAAATTCCATAGCTACCGATGGTTTTTCTGTTATTAGTATATTTTTCAAAATTATCTTCCTTTGCAATAATTTATTCATATTTAACTATATCTAGTTCTGAAGTAAAATTTTGATTTCCATAAGCAAATATTATATATAACTTTTCATCATTATCTAAAAAGAAATTTGTTATATTTTCTAATTTATATACATCACTATTTAAATCTCTTACATACACAGAATATCCAGATTGTGTTAATATTTCTTCTTCTCTTTTAACTATTTGTAATGCTCTATCTATTTTAGATTTTAATTTTTGTTCATCTATATTTTTTTGTTCTATTATATTACTTAATGTAACTTTTTCTTTTGTTTTAATATTATAATTATATGTTTGAACTATTATTCTTTGTGGATTATTTCCTTGTTTTAATGAAGATTTAATAATTACAGATAAAATATCTCCATTAATATATGCCGCATAATCTATGCTATATATAATTTTTTCTGAAACGTTAGTATTCTCCATCACTTCATTTGCTTTTTTTACAAATACTTCCTGAGTTATTTTATTAAACTCTTTAGGTATATCTCCTTTTATGTTTATTACTGGTATATTTAAATCTATATTAAAAAAATCATTTTCTTGTTGTATGTTATATGCTGCATACACTATATTTTTTTCTTTATTTATTCTTTCTATGTCTGAAATATCCTTTCCCTCTGAACTAAAACTATTTATAAAAATCGCATTAAATTCATCTTTTATTTCCTCCATTGTTTTTTCTTTTATTTGCTCAATTGGTTCCTCTACTTTTCCATTAGTCGATATATTAGTATTATCATCTTTTTTATTAAAAAATTGTTCATATACTCCTATAATAATTGATATTACACATATTATAGATATTATTACATATATAATTTTAGCCTCTTTCATTTTTTGTAATACCTCCAATTTAAAAGTTTTTAATATTAATCAACAAACCTCAATTTATTATACCATTTTTTTGAAGAAAACACAAATATTTTAAATTTTCATATTATATTTCTGTCTACACTTGCAGTTGTGCATCTTTTAACATATTTTCACGTTATAAAACTATTAATACAAACTTGACTATGTCATATTTTTGCTGTATTATATATATTGAATTATTTTAAAAGATTGGAGATTTTTAAATATATGTTATGTTCAATATGTCATAAAAATACAGCTGTAATTTTTATTAATAAGCAAGATGAAACTGGCAAACAAGAATTACAAGGGCTATGTTATGAATGTGCAAAATCTAAAGGAATAAATCCTATAGATAGCTTAATGAAACAAGCAAACTTATCTGAAAAAGATTTAAATGATATGACAAAACAATTAGAAACAATTTTAAAAGATATGACAAATAATATGGACTTGTCAAATATTGACTCTTCTAGTTTAGATTCTGATGAAATAAATAATGAAGATGATGCTCATGCCCAGTTTGGAGCAATCCCTTTGGGTTCTATTTTCTCTAATATGTTTGGAGAAAATGCTGACACTTCTCAAGAAGCCTCTTCTGATAGAAAGAAAGTAAAAGTTGATAAAAAATCCAAAGATAAAAAGAAAAAAGCTTTAGATACTTTTGGAACTAATTTAACTAATAAAGCTAAAAACAATCAGTTAGATATGGTTATTGGTAGAGATAAAGAAATACAAAGAGTTATTCAAATTTTAAATAGACGTTCTAAAAACAATCCTTGTCTAATAGGCGAGCCTGGTGTTGGTAAAACAGCTATAGCTCAAGGATTGGCAATAAAAATTGCTGCTGGAAAAGTCCCAGCTAAACTATTAAATAAAGAGGTTTATTTGTTAGATATGACAGCTATAATAGCAGGAACACAGTTTAGAGGTCAATTTGAAGCTAGAATGAAATCAATAATTGATGAGTGCAAAAATTTAGGAAATATTATATTAGTCATTGATGAAATTCACAATATTATTGGTGCAGGTGATGCTGAACACTCTATGAATGCTGCTAATATCCTAAAACCTTCTCTTTCTAATGGTGAAATTCAATTAGTAGGGACAACCACATTAAAAGAATATAGAAAATATATTGAAAAAGATAGTGCCTTAGAGAGAAGATTTCAACCAGTTATTGTAGAAGAACCTTCTATTACAGATTCTATATACATCCTTGAAGGTATAAAAAAATATTATGAAGATTTTCATAAAGTAAAAATTTCAAATGATGTTATTAAACAAACTGTATTAATGTCAGAAAAATATATTCATGATAGATTTTTACCAGATAAAGCAATTGATATATTAGATGAAGCTTGCTCAAGAATTAATTTAAATAATAAAGAATTATATCAATTAGAAGTCTTAAAAAATCAATTAAAAGATGTTCAAGAAGAAAAAGAGGAAGCCGCTTCAGCTGATTCTACAGAAGATTATAAAAAAGCTGCTGAGCTAAAATCTAAAGAATGTGCTTTAATTGAACAAATTGAAGACTTAAATAAAAAAATAAAATTAAAAAATTTAACAGTTCAAGATATTGCAGAAGTAATTGAAAGCTGGACAAAAATTCCTGTTAAAAAAATAACAGAGGAAGAAACTCAAAAATTATTAAATTTAGAAAATAATTTGCATAAAAGAGTTATAGGGCAAGAAAATGCTGTTGAAGCAGTTTCTAGAGCTATTAGAAGAAACAGAGCTGGACTAAAAAGCACTAAAAGACCACCTTCATTTATATTTGTTGGTCCTACTGGTGTAGGTAAAACCGAACTTGCTAAATCTTTAGCATATGAAATGTTTGGAAATGAAGATTCTATTATTAGAGTGGATATGTCTGAATATATGGAAAGTCATTCTACTTCTAAATTAATAGGTTCACCTCCTGGATATGTTGGATACGATGATGCTGGTCAATTAACTGAAAAAGTTAAAAGAAATCCATATTCAATTATATTGTTGGATGAAATAGAAAAAGCTCATCCAGATGTATTTAATATATTGCTTCAGGTGTTAGACGATGGACGACTAACAGATGCACAAGGAAATACTGTAAGCTTTGAAAATACTATTATAATTATGACATCAAATGCTGGCTCTAACTTAAACACAAATTCAATAGGTTTTGGAGGAACTCAAGTTAATAAATCTAAAGTATTAGATACACTTAAAGAAACTTTCCGCCCAGAATTTTTGAATAGAGTAGATGAAATTGTTGTCTTTGAACAATTAAACAATGAACAGTTAATGGAAATCATTAACTTAATGTTACAAGATACTAAAAAAGCTTTATCAGATAAAGACATTACAATGGAACTTACAGATGCTGCAATTAAATTTTTATTAAAGGTAGGAACAGATATAAAATATGGTGCAAGACCTTTAAGAAGAGCTATACAAAGATATTTAGAAGATGAACTATCTGATATGATTTTAAAAGGTGAATTAAAGAATGGACAAAAAGTACTAGTAGATTATAATAATGAAAAATTGAATTTTAAAGTAGAACTATAAACGGAGGATAAAATATGTTTAAACATATACCAAATATTTTAACAATGTCTAGATTTATACTAATTCCATTTATTGTATATTTTATAAATGTAGAAAATTACCTTTTAGCATTTATATTTCTTACTATTTCTGCTTTAACAGATATATTGGATGGATTTATAGCAAGAAAATTTAATTTAATAACAAATTTTGGCAAACTAATAGATCCTCTAGCAGATAAGGCAACACAAGTTTCCATTTTAATAATACTTACATTAAAAAATGTTATACCTTTGTGGATTTTAGTAGTTGTTTTTGTAAAAGAACTACTTATGGTTTCTGGAGCATCATTTTTGTATGGTAAAAAATTAGTAGTTTCTAGTAAGTGGTATGGAAAACTTACTACTGTATTATTTTATATTGCAATCGTTTGTTCATTTATAGTTCGTGTTTGGAATGGCTCTTTGTTTGGACATCCTGAATATAGCTTACCACTTTTACCAGACTTTGACCAATATATATATTATTTAGCTCTAGCTGCTACAATATTTTCTTTAGTAATGTATTTTAGAGCATTTTACCAACAAGGTTATTTAAAAAAAGAAAACTTAAAAATAGAGAAGTAAAAATATTAATATACCAGCTGATTTCATTTATCAGTTGGTATATTTTTTAATAATTAGCCAAATGAAATATAGATTATTCAAAATCTTCTAATATTGAGTTTAGCTCTTCTTCGCCTATTGCATATATTCCGCTTTTTAATTTTATTAAATCTATCTCTGGTAAGTATTTTGTTTGTATTTGAGTATTTTCTCTTAATGTTTCTTTATTATTATCATCTATTTTATATATTGCTATAACTCCGTTATTTTCCCTTAAAACATAATGTTTATCGCAATATTCATCTTTTTCTCTGTATAATACTACCTCTGTTGGAGAGTATTTCTTTATCTCCCAGTCTTTATAATATTGCTGTATGTCTTTTTCTTCTTTATTTACTAATTCTACTGGTATAGCTTCTGTCTGCCTTATTTCATGATTACAAATTTTATATAATGTATTCTTTACTACAATTGAGTTGTGAGATATTTTTATATTTTTAGAAGAAGTACTTACAGTATTTTGCTCTTCTTCTACTAATGTTTTTTTTAACTCATCTGCTAGTTCTTTTGCTTTTACAGAATTTTTATTTGAAGTGTTTTTTAAATTATATATATATATGCCAATGCTTCCACCCAATGCTAATAACACAACAATGATTATCATTATAATCCAAAATTTTCTCATACTATCACCTTTTATCTTTTTTAATAGTATGAGAAAATTTTGTTAAATTTATACACTAAATTTCTATGTAATTATACTCACAGGCTCTAATTAACCTGTTTGTTATAGCTAACCCTAATCCTTTTTTTCCTACTCCTTCTATTATTACCAAATCTGCTTTATATTTGTCTGCTTTTCTTAATAGCGTGAATATATTTTTTCCTACATCTTCTAATGTTGTACCCATATTTAATTTATTTTTTGCTATGTAATTTTTTAAATTTTGTTCCGTTCCTAAAACAATTACATTTTTGTAGCTATTTGCTATTTCATTTATTTTATTTATCATTTTTTCCTTATCTTTGCTATATACTAAAATGCATTTTGTATTAGGAGCATAGTGTCTGTATTTCATTCCAGGAGATGCTACCGGCTTATCTATGACCCTTTCAAAAACATTTTTATTAACTTCTACCTCATTTGCAACACTTTCTAATTCCTCTAAAGTTATTTTTCCTGGTCTTAGTATTTCTATTTTTTGATTTACTACTCTTATTACTGTTGACTCTAACCCTATTGCAGTGCTACCTCCATCTATTATATAATCTACTTTTCCATCTAACTCTTCTATTATATCTTGTACATTCGTACCACTTGGTCTTCCAGATACATTTGCACTTGGTGCTGCAATAGGAACTTCGGACAACTCTATAAGTGTTCTTGCTATTTTATTACTTGGCATTCTGACTCCAACAGTATTAAGACCTGCGGTTACGTTATTGGGTATAATATTTTCACTTTTCCTGTTAAATATTATAGTAAGAGGTCCTGGCCAAAATTTATTTATTAATTTTCGTTCAATTTCGCCTATGTCTTCCACAATTTGTTCTAACATGTTTATATTTGAAATATGTACAATAAGTGGATTATCACTTTGCCTTCCTTTTGCTATAAATATTTTTTTCACTGCATTTTCATCTAAAGCATTTGCTCCTATGCCATAAACTGTTTCAGTTGGAAATAATGCTAATTTTCCTTCTCTTATTCCTTGTGCTACTTGTTTTATTTCATCTATATTTATTGTTTCGCTTTCATTATAATATATTGATTCCATCTCAACACTTCCTTTTTATGTAATCTATATTTTATTACAATTATCTTGCAGTGTCAATGGGGACGGAGATTTTGGCAACAAAATCTCCGTCCCTATTAACAAAATTAAAATTCTAATCCAAAACTTACACCAAGTGCATTGTTTAATTCATTGATTATTCTTTCATCATTTATATGACCTATTTTTTCTTTTAACCTACTTTTGTCTATTGTTCTTATCTGTTCTGTTAAAACTATTGAATCAGATTTTAGTCCGCTCTCTTGTGGTTTTATTTCTATATGTGTTGGTAATTTATTTTTTGTAGTCTGAGAAGTAATTGCAGCAGCAATTACTGTCGGGCTGTGCTTATTTCCTACATCATTTTGTATTATTAAAACAGGTCTTATTCCTCCTTGCTCTGAACCAACGACAGGACTTAAATCTGCATAAAACATATCTCCTCTTTTTATTACCATTATCTTCACTCCCAGTATTTGCATATTTAAAGTTGATTTCTTGATATATTTTAATATTAGCTGAGATAAAAATAATAGTATTTTTTCTTAATATTGTTCTATATATATTTTTTGTATTTTAAATGCCAAGACATCATCCCTTTTTAAACTATTTATTTCTATCTCATTATATAATATGTAGGCAATTATATTTTGGTTAATGTCTTGAATTAACATTTTAATAGGTTTGTAGCTTTTCTTATCTATATATAGTTTTTTATTACTTTTTTCTGTATTATTTACTTCCATTATAATAATTTCATCTTCTTCTGTTATTTTTTGTTTTCCTTTTTCTATTGCATTTTTATAATCTTCTATAAATGAATCAATCCATAAAAAGTTATCTGCTACATATGGATAATTCTCATATATAGTACTTAAATTTAATTTTGTATTATTTATTTTTAAGTTATTTCCATCATATATTGTTTCTAGTCCTGCTATATTACTTGGCTCTTTTACTATTTGTTTTTTTATATTCTGTTCTGTGCATTCTTGTTGTAAAACATATTTATTAGTATTTTTATTGCTTTTTACTTCGACCTCGATTGTTGCATTATACGAACTAATATTTAAAATATATTCTTCAATTTCCTTTATATTTTTATTACTCATATTATTGCCAAATTTTAAATTTTTATAATTATTTTTTATGAAAAAATATGTAATTGTTGAAACTACTAAAATAATAACAATAGAAAAAATTATAATTCTTTTTTTATTCATGACTTTCTCCTCTCAGACCATCAATGCATAAGGTATGCCTAACCTTGTTGTATACGAAAAAATCTTATATAGGGGCAAGATAATAGTCGATTTTTTCCTATACCATAAGAAAAAGAATAGATAACTTCTATTCTTTTTATATATTTATTCAATTATTTTTAAAATATTCTATCAGACATTTTTCCATTTCTTTTTGCGTTTCTATTTTATTTATTTTTTCTCTAACTTCTGTAGCATTTTTCATATTTTTTATATACCAGCTTATATGTTTTCTCATTTCTTTTATGGCTGTTTTTTCTCCTTTTTCACTAACTTCTAGGTTTATATGCTCTAACATTACATTTAACTGTTCATTTTTTTCAATATGTGTAATCTCTTTATTTTGTAAATATTCTATTATTTCACTAAAAATCCATGGTTTGCCTAAAGCTGCTCTTCCTATCATAATTCCATCTACTCCTGTTTGTTCAAACATTTTTAATGCATCTTCTTTTGTTTTTATATCTCCATTCCCTATAACCGGTATTTTAACTGATTCTTTTACCTTTTTTATTATCTCCCAATCTGCAATTCCTGTATAAAATTCTTCTCTTGTTCTACCATGTATTGTTATGGCAGAAGCTCCTGCCTCCTCTATAATTTTTGCTGCTTCTACTGCAACAACATTTTCCAAGTCCCAACCTTTTCGTATTTTTACAGTTACTGGTACTTTTGAGTTTTTAACAACTGCATTTACAATTTCTTTTACCAGTTCCAAATTTAATAATAACTTACTTCCATCTCCATTTTTTACTACTTTTGGTGCTGGACATCCCATATTTATATCTATTATATCAGCCATGTTACTTACATACCCTGCTGCATATTCCATTGCCTGTATGTCGCTTCCAAATATTTGTATAGCATTTGGACCATCTTGTTTACACACTTTTAATAATTTTTTAGTTTTTTCATCATTATAATATAAAGCTTTACTACTAACCATTTCTGTATATGTTAAGCCTGTACCAAATTTTTTACAAATACTTCTAAATGGCAGGTCTGTTATCCCTGCCATTGGTGCTAAAAATATATTATTTTTTAATTCCACATTTCCTATTTTTAATTTTTTTAAATACATTTTTACCTCTACTATTTATCCTATAAATAATGTTTTTTGTCTTCTACTACTAATATTTAATAATATACCTATCATTATTATATTACTCAAAAGAGAACTTCCACCATAGCTTACAAATGGAAGAGGAATACCTGTTATAGGTAATAGTCCCATTGTCATTCCTATGTTTTCCAGCATATGAAAGAAAAATATTCCTGCTATTCCAGCTGCTATATATGAACCTTCTATGTCTTTAGCCGTCTTGGCAACATATATGGCTTTTGTAATTAAAATAACATACAATACAATTATTCCAGCGCCAACTACAAATCCTAATTCCTCTCCTATTACAGAAAATATAAAGTCTGTAGTTTTAGGATATAAGAATCCCAATTGTGTTTGATTTCCTTTAAGTAATCCCATTCCAAATAGTTGTCCTGCTCCTATTGCTAATTTAGATTGTATTATGTTATATCCAGCCCCTCTTGGATCTAATTCTGGATTTAAATATACATCTATTCTTGTTTTTGCGTGCTCTGGCAATACAAATAAATATAATAATGGCACTGCAACTATAACCGCTGCAAATGCTATAATAATATATTTTTTATCTATTCCGGCAACAAATAACATAAATATCAATGCCATAATAAAAGCCATTGCTGTTCCATAATCTGGTTGCTTTACTATTAACATTACAGGTATCATTGCTACTAGCAGTATTATTCCTAGTTTATAAAATACATTTATTTCATTTTTTCCTTTACTTTGTATTTTTACAATAGTATATGATAAAGCTAATACTATAACAATTTTAGCAAACTCTGCTGGTTGAAAAGAAACTGGACCTATATTATACCAACTTGTAGCTCCATTTACAGGCGTTGTAAATAAAACCCCTAAAAGTAATAATATAATAATTCCATAAAGTGCTGGTGTTATTTTTAATAATAGTTCATAATCTACTATTAATATTGCTATTAATACTGGTATACTTACCAATATCCAAATTATTTGTTTTTTAAACTCATCAAAATTTGAATTCTGAGTAGCTGAAAATAGGGCTACTAAACCTATTATCATTAATATAACAGTACATATTAGTATTCCCCATTCCATGTTTTTAAGAATTCGTTTTCTCATTATTTACCTCATTATTATTTTCGTTTCCGTCCGAAACTGCATCTTCTTTATTTTCCTTTTCATCAACCTCTTCTTTGATTTGTTCTTCTTTTGCTATATCATCTTTATCCTCATTTACATCTGCATTTACATTTTCTACTGTTTCACTTGGTTGTTCTTCCACTGTGTCCTTTTGTTCCTGCTTTTCTTCGCTTTTATCCTGTTCATGTTCCTTTAAGTCTTTATCTTCATTTTTTTCTTCTTTTTTTCCTTGCAATTTTCTTGCATCATTCTTTATTGTAACAATAGGAATATTAGCATATAAAGATGGTGCACCGACAGTTCCATCGTCTCCTGATTTATTAGTTAATCTAACATCTATTGCTGCCTCATCTACTTCTATGTATTTCTTTATAACCTCTATTATTTCTTGTTTCATCATCTCTAGAAAATCTGCAGAAATGTTTGCTCTATCTTGTGCTAATACAAGGTGTAATCTTTCTTTTGCGGTTTCTTTTGAATTTTCTTTTCCATTTTTCCCTATATTTTTAAAGAAATTTATTATATTTTCAAACATCTTATACCCCCATCAGTAATTATTTTTTAGAAAAACGATGCTTTAACTTAGCAAGAAAACTTTCCTTTCTTCCAGGTATTGTTACCTCTATATTTTCTCCTAATATTCTTCTAGCTATTTCTATGTATGCTTTTCCTGACGGAGCTTTATGGTTTGATACTACTGGTTCACCTTTATTAGTTTGTGTAATTATATATTCATCATCTGGCACTACTCCAATTAAATCTATTGATAATAAATCAACAATATCTTCTACATCCATCATTTCGCCTTTTCTTACCATAGATGGTCTTAATCTATTTATTACTAATTCTGGATTCTTAATTTCAGATGCCTCTAGTAGTCCAACAATCCTGTCAGCATCTCTTATTGCAGAAATTTCTGCTGTAGTTACTACTATTGCTCTATCTGCTCCTGCAATTGCATTTTTGAATCCTTGTTCTATACCTGCAGGACAGTCTATAATTATATAATCAAACTCTTCTTTTAGTTTTCCTGTTAATTCTTTCATTTGTTCTTCATTTACTGCACTTTTATCTCTTGTTTGAGCTGCTGGAAGTAAAAACAACTCTTTAAAGCGCTTGTCCTTAATTAATGCTTGTTTTAATTTGCATTTTTCTTCAACAACATCTACTATGTCATATACTATTCTATTTTCTAATCCCATTACTACATCAAGATTTCTTAGTCCTATATCTGTATCTATTAGAACTACCTTTTTTCCTCTTAATGCTAAAGCAGACCCGAGATTTGCTGTTGTTGTTGTTTTTCCAACCCCACCTTTTCCAGATGTTACAACTATAACTTCTCCCATTCTTCTTTGTCCTCCTTTAAAATTCAGAGAATTTTTTACTTCTCATGTTTTCTTTTAATTTTATAAAAGTGCTATTTTTTAATAGCTATATTATATACGGATTTTGCCTAAAGGTCAATGTATACATTAAAAAAATTTCATAGAATTTATCTCTTGACATATATATTTTTTAATCATATACTTTATTTATATTTTATACAAGGAGGTATGCTTTTAAGATGAATAATTTAATTGAAATTAGATGGCATGGTAGAGGTGGTCAAGGTGCAAAAACAGCTTCACTTTTACTAGCAGATGCTGCTTTCAATACAGGCAAATATATTCAAGGTTTTCCTGAATATGGTCCTGAAAGAATGGGAGCTCCTATTACAGCATATAACAGAATAAGTGATGCACCAATTACAATACATAGTAACATATATGAACCTGACTATGTTGTGGTTGTTGACGATACTCTATTAGAAAGTGTAGATGTTACAGCTGGATTAAAAGAGGAAGGTGCAATAGTTATTAATACCACAAAAAATTATGATTATTTAAAAAATGTTTTAAATGGATATAAAGGAAAAGTTTATACAATTGATGCTAGAGCAATATCTATGGAAGCACTTGGAAAATACTTTCCAAATACTCCAATGTTAGCTGCAATTGTTAAAGTCAGTGGAATTATGACAGATGAAGAATTTTTAAATGATATGCAAGGTTCTTTTAAACACAAATTTGCTAAAAAACCTGAAGTTATAGAAGGTAATATGAAGGCATTACAGCTTGCATTGAATCAAGTAAATTTGCAATCATAAGTGCTATTTTATTTATTAAAGCTATTAATTAATATTTAAAAGAAACAAAGTCCGACAGCCCTTTGAGGCGGGGGAATACCCGCGTATGCCTTGGAGGATTTGCTATTTGAAAATATAATATTAATAGTATAAAACAATAATTTATGAAAGGAGAATTTTTAAATGTCTGATATTAATAAAAATACTACCGCAGAAAATATGACTATTGGTGGAAATATTTATGAAGCAGGAAATGCAAGAAATTTTAAAACAGGCGATTGGAGAAGTATTAAGCCTATTTATTTAATTGAAAAATGTAAACAATGTGGCTTATGTTTTCCAGTTTGTCCTGAAGATGCAATTCCAGTAAATAAAGATGGAAATAGAGAAGATTTTAATTATGATTATTGCAAAGGATGTGGTGTTTGTGCCAATGTTTGTCCTTTTAATGCAATTGAAATGAAAAATGAAGGAGAAAATTAAATTATAGGAGGATTAAAAATGAGTATAAGAGAACGTTTAAGTGGAAATGAAGCTGCTGCTACTGCTATGAAACAAATTAACCCTGATGTTGTAGCTGCTTTTCCTATTACACCTTCAACAGAAATTCCTCAATACTTTTCAACTTTTGTAAGTAATGGGACTGTTGATACAGAATTTGTTGCTGTTGAAAGTGAACATAGTGCTATGAGTGCTTGTATTGGTGCTCAAGCAGCAGGTGCTAGAGCAATGACTGCCACATCTGCAAATGGTTTATCTTTGATGTGGGAGATGATATATATAGCATCTAGCTTAAGACTTCCAATTGTAATGTCTTTAGTAAATCGTGCTGTCTCTGGACCACTAAATATACATAATGATCATTCTGATGCAATGGGCGTTCGTGATAGTGGCTGGATAATGTTATTTTCTGAAAATAACCAAGAAGCTTATGACAATTTAATTATGGCACATAGAATTGCAGAAAATAAAGATGTACTTTTACCTTTAATGGTTTGTCAAGATGGTTTTATAACGTCTCATTCTATTGAAAATATCGAATTAATAGAAGACGACAAAGTAAAAGAATTTGTTGGAACTTATCATCCAGAACATTATTTATTAAATGCTAAAGAACCTATTGCTATTGGTCCTTTAGATTTGCAAGCTTATTTATTTGAGCATAAATATCAACAAGCACAAGCTATGAAAGCTGCTAAAAAAGTAATTTTAGAGGTTAGCAAAGATTTTGAAAAATTAACTGGTAGAAAATACTCTTTCTTTGAAGAATATATGCTAGATGATGCTGAGTTTGCAATTGTTTGCATGAATTCAACTGCAGGAACTGTAAAAGCTGTTGTTGACGAATTGAGAGAACAAGGTATAAAAGCCGGTCTACTTAAAGTTAGAGTTTTTAGACCATTCCCTGCTGAAGAAATTGCAAATGCTTTAAGTCACTTAAAAGCTGTAGCAATTATGGATAAAGCAGATTCATTAAATGCTATAGGTGGTGCACTATTTGGAGATGTTACTTCTAGTTTATACGTAAATGGGAAAAATGTTCATGCTGTTAATTATATATATGGTATTGGTGGTAGAGATACTACAACTAAAGATATTCATACAGTTTATTCCGATTTACAAGAAATTGTTAACACAGGAAAAATTGAAAATCCATATAGATATTTAAGTGTTAGGAGGGAAAAATAATGGCATATAATTTAAAAGAAATTATGGCTAATAAGCCATCAAGATTTACAGCTGGTCATAGAATGTGTGCTGGATGTGGTGCTCCTCCAATAGCCAGAATGGTATTAAGAGCCTTAAAACCAGAAGACCATGCTGTTATCTCAAATGCCACAGGATGTATGGAGGTATCTAGCTTTTTATATCCATATTCATCTTGGACAGATTCATATATTCATACTGCTTTTGAATGTGCAGCTGCAAATGCTTCTGGAGCTGAAGCAGCATATAAATCATTAAAAAAACAAGGTAAAATTCCACAAGATCAAGAAGTAAAATTTATAACTTTTGGTGGAGATGGAGGAACATATGATATAGGTCTACAAAGTTTATCTGGTGCAATGGAAAGAGGACATGATATGGTTTATGTATGCTATGATAATGGTGCATATATGAATACTGGAATCCAACGTTCTTCTGCGACTCCTAAATTTGCAGATACTACAACCTCTCCTGCTGGAACAGTTATTCCTGGCAAAATGCAATCTAGAAAAGATTTAACAGAAATAATGGTTTCACACCATATTCCATATGTAGCACAAACTATTGCCGTTAATAATTTTAAAGACTTATATGAAAAATCTGAAAAAGCTATTTATACACCAGGTCCTGCTTTTTTAAATGTATTATCTCCTTGTCCTAGAGGATGGGGCTACCCAACAGATATGTTAATGCAAATAAATAAACTTGCAGTTGAAACTTGCTATTGGCCATTATATGAAGTTGTAGATGGAAAATATAAAATAACATACAAACCTGTAAAGAAGCTTCCAATAGAGGAATTCCTAAAACCTCAAAAAAGGTTTAAACATATGTTTAAACCTAGAAATGAATGGATGATAGAAGAATTCCAAAAAGAAGTGGACAAAAGATGGGAGGCTTTGTTAAATTTAGAAAAACTAAGTGCAGAATAATAAGGAAATTGAATATTAGTACAAAAAGAAGTTGCCGACAAAGTCGACAACTTCTTTTAATAATCTTTTATTCGTTTTCTTCTTTATTTTCTTCTTGTTTTTGTTCTTCTACTACTTCCTCTTGTTTTTGCTCTTCTGGTGCTTTTACTGGTTCTTCTTCTTTTATCTCTGATGGTGCTTTTTTATTTCTGTTTAATATTAATATTACTACTATAACAAGAACTACTACAGCGACTCCTATTACTACATATGTTGGTATAGGATTTTTGGTTGCTTCAAATTTTATTTCGTTTACTTCTCCTGGTTTTAATGTCCATTCTAATGTCTTTCCATCTTCTGATACAGTTGTTGCATTATTATCACCAGCTTTGAATGGTAGTGTTATCTTATATGTCATTTTCATTTGTTTCATCATTGCATTTATCATTGCTGCTGACTCTTCTGATTCATCTTCCAACATAGTTGTTAAATCTAATTTAGCATTTTGTGCATATTTTGTTATTAAACCTTTTTTTTCGTAAGATATTTTATTACTATCTTCTGCTTTTTTACCTTCTTCTAGTAATGCTTCTTCTATTGCAAATTCTCCAATATTATTAACTTTTTTTACGGCTTTGAATCCATATGTATTGTCATCTTCATATTGCTCTGCTGTATAGCCTTCATTTTTTACTGTTTCTTGCATATTTGCTATTGTTTCATCGTTTTTTAAATCTTCTGTTGAAACTCCCATGCTTGATAAAAAGCTTTTATCATATCCCAATAAGTATGATATTTCTGCACTACCATCTTCATTTAATTTAACTTCATAATTTACATTCATGCAACCTGTTAATGTAACCAAAGCAATTATTAACATAGTTATAATTGAAATTATTCTAATTGTTTTTTTCATTATTATTTCTTCCTTTCTATTTATTCTGCTAATTCAGGGGCTTCTACTGGACAAACTCCTGCACATGTTCCACATTCAATACATTGATTTGGATCTATTACATATCTTTCGTCTCCTTGTTCTATGCATCCAACTGGACATTGTTGTGCACAAGCTCCGCAACTAATACATTTATCTGTTATCTTATATGCCATTACTTTTCACCCCCTTAAATAGTTTCTTCTTTATTATTTATATATCTTCTACTTCGTTTTGAGTATCCAATTTTTCCAGTTTTTCTAACTCTTGTAATTCTTTTAAATGCTCTTTTTCTTCTGGATTTTCTTCTTCACCTTCTGCGCTTTTTATAAGTTTTACATCTTTAGCATTAAATTTTTTATAAAAGGTCTCTTCTCCATCTTTAAATCTTACTCTTATTATTTCTTTAAGAGTCTCTATTGAATCAACCACACCTTCTCCATCCTCTGTTCTCACTATTGAACCAACTTTGGGTATTCTAGTCAATTTATCTTCATAAACTTCTTGTTCATACTTTAAACAGCACATAAGTCTTCCACAATTCCCAGAAATCTTTGATGGATTTAATGATATATTTTGCTCCTTTGCCATTTTTATTGAAACTGTTTCAAAATTTCCTAAAAATGAACAGCAACATAATTCTCTACCACATACCCCATTTCCACCAATTCTTTTTACTTCATCTCTAACTCCTATTTGTCTTAGCTCTATCCTTGTTTTAAAAATAGCTGCTAAATCCTTTACAAGCTCTCTAAAATCAATTCTTCCATCTGCTGTAAAAAAGAAAAGAATTTTACTATTATCGAATTTATACTCAACATCAAGTAAGTTCATATCCAATTTATGCTTTTTTATCTTTTCTTGGCAAATTTTAAATGCCTCTTTTTCTTTCTCTTTGTTTTCTTCATTATGCTTTTTATCCTCCGCTGTAGCAATTCTAATAACAGGTTTTAAAGGTGCTACTACTTTTTCATCTGGCAATTTTCTATTACATATTGCTACTTCACCCATTTCTTCTCCCTGCGAAGTTTCTACTATAACATAATCTTTTAAATTAATCTGTAATTCTCCAGGATCAAAAAAGTATATTTTACCTGGTCTTTTAAATCTAACTCCTATGATGTTTTTCATTTAATTCCTCCCATATTTTTAGTAAAAGAATATCTATTGACATATCATAATTTGCATTACTTTCTAAGCTTTTCTTTGCTATTTCTACTTCTTTAATACACTTTACATATTTTAGTTTATTTTCTGCGCATAATTTATTGTATAATATAATATTTATGTAATCTAAAAAATCAAAAATATCTTCTTTTGCTTTATATAATAACTCTGCCTCATTCCAAACTTGTATTATGTCTTTTTTTTCTATATTAGATATAAGATTTTCTACTTCTTTATATTCTTCTGCCTTCTCTTGTATGCTTATTGCTTTTCCTATGCTACCATTACATAATTTCAACATATTTTTGTTGAATGTTTTCACTTTTAACTTTTCTGTTATATAATTTTCTAATTCCTCTTCACTTAAATTCTCAAAATATATTTTGGTACATCTTGATTTTATAGTAGTCAATAACTTACTTTCATTTGTAACTATTAGAATTATTACTACATAATCTGGTGGCTCTTCTAATGTCTTTAGTAAACAATTTTGTGCTTCTTTTGTCATTAAGTCACTATTATTTATTATATAAACTTTTCTATTAGAATTAATAGGCTTTTCTATTACCTTTTGCTGTAACTGCCTTATCTGCTCTATCTTTATACTTTTTCCGTCATCTGCCTCTATTTGCATAAAGTCTGGATTACTATTTCCTAAGAATTCTATGCAAGGCTTACATCTCTCACATGGTTTTTTATCATTTGATAAGCACAATATCATATTAGCAAATGATTTAGCAAACATCGCTTTTCCAATGCCTTCTGTTCCAATAAACATATAGCTATGTAGTATATTATTTGTGCTAATTGCATTATTTATTATTGTTTTTACTTTATTATTTCCAATTAATTCTTCAAGTTTCAATTATTTTCCTCACTTATTCTACTTTTCCAAATAAATTAAAAGGCCAAAACCTAATCCATACTTTACTTTCTACTCTGTTTAATGGAATACATCCAAATCTTCTACTATCTGTAGAATTTTTTCTGTTATCTCCTAAAACAAATATACAATTTTCTGGAACTACAATATCTGTATATGCACCATTTTCTGCTTCTGTAACAACATCATCTGTTAAATAATCCTCTTTTAGTTCTTCTCCATTTATATATACTTTACCATTTTTAATCTCTACATGCTCTCCTGGAAGTGCAATCACCCTTTTTATATAACTATCTTTACCTAACTCTAAAACATAGTATACAAATTTTGAAAATACTGAGGTAGGTCTTCCATCATAATTAGCTATTGGATTAGACAAATCCACTTCCTCAACAGATGTATACCTTGGTATGTTTGGGGCCTCAAAAGTTATTATATCTCCTCTCTGTGGCATTACTTTCTTTGTTCTAACCCATCTGTTTAATATAAGTCTTTGATCCTGCTTTAATGTTGGATACATTGACTTTTGTTTTACTATTGTAGGTGTTCCTATATAATATCTAATAAATAATGCTAATATAAAAGCTATTACTATGCAAATTATCCATTCCAATATATCTTTAGTTTTACTATCTAGTTTCATTTATTATTTTCTCTCTCCTTTTTAGATTGCTATTACTAATTCTACTATTTATTTAAACCTTTTGCAATACTTTTATTTTACTTTTTTACCGGTATCCTTATGATAACCTCTGTTCCTTTTCCTAATTCGCTTTTTATATCAATACTTCCTTTATTTTGGTCTAATATTTCTTTTGCTATTGATAATCCTAATCCTGTGCCTCCCATTTCTCTAGTTCTGGCTTTATCTGCTCTATAAAATCTTTCAAAAATTCTAGATAAGTCTTGTTCAGAAATTCCTATTCCATTATCTATAATTTTTATATATGCATCATTATAAACAAATCCTACATATATTTTTATTTTACCATTCTCTGGAGTATATTTTATTGCATTTGATAATATATTTAAAACTACTCTTTCTATTCCATATTTGTCTGCACTAACAGGTGGTACATTTGCCGTTACAAAACATTCTACATTTTGATGTTTCTTTTCTATTTCAAATTTTAGTCTTTCTTGACATTTTTTTGTTAATTCACCTAGGTCAAATTCTGTTTCTTCTAATTTTACCTTTTTACTATCATATTTAGAAAGTGTTAATAAATCTGTAACAAGTCTTGCCATTCTCCTTGCTTCTGAACTTATTACGCCTAAAAATTTTTGTTGCATTTCTTTGTCATAATCACCTTCTAAAAGAGTATCTGCATATCCCATAATAGAAGTGATTGGCGTCTTTAGTTCATGAGATACATCTGCCACAAATTCTTTTCTCATATTGTCTAACTTTACATGTTCTGTAATATCTTGAATTACAACTATTAATCCAGCTTGTCTATTATTCTCATCTTGAAACGGAACAAAGAACATATTTACACATTTATCCCCAATTGTTAATCTATGTTCAGATGAAGTCCAATTTTCTAAATATATTATCTTCTCTAAGTTTATATTAAGCTTAATTTTATTAAATATTTTGTCAAAAGTATTATCTTTTTCCTCCAAATTTAATAAATTTTTTGCAGCTGTATTAATGTGTATTATCTTTCCCTCCATGCTAAATGCTATAACTCCATCTGTCATATGGAGTAATATTGTCTCAATTTGTTTTTTTTGCCTTTCTAGCTCATTCAAATTCTGCTTTAGTTCATTTGTCATTAAAGTAAATGCATTAACTAATTCTCCTATTTGAGTATCTGTACCACTCTCATTTTCTAGTTTTATATCTTCTCCTGCTGCTATTTTCTCTACACTTTTTATTAGCTTAGTTATTGGCTTAGTTATAGATTTAGAAATAAATATCCCCATTATTAAAGTTATAAATATAAATATTCCTAAACTTATAAGCGAAATTGCCTTTACATTTTTTATTTGGTTAAGTACAACTTCTTGAATTTCTACTTGAGTTTGAATATTTTTTAGATTTTCCAAAGTTGATATATTATACAAAGACAATCCTATTATAAAAATTATTCCTATCGTAAAAAATATTAACAATATTTTAAATTGAACATTTTTAGTCATTTTTATTTTCATTCCTTCCTGTCACACAATAAAATAAGAAAAGTAGCTTCTCCACCTTGTACAGATTGCTACGCAATCGCACTTACATAGTACTGAAAAATCTTATATAGAGTCAAGATAATAGGCAATTTTTCCTATACAATAAGAAAAAGCAGTAAAGATTTAGTTACTTTCTTTACTGCATTTCTTTATTTTGAAGCTATATAATAACCTACTCCTCTTTTAGTAATTAATATTTTTGGACTTGATGTATCTTTCTCAATCTTTTCTCTTATTCTTCTTACGGTAACATCAACTGTTCTTATATCGCCATAATATTCATATCCCCATACTTTTTCAAGTAAAGTTTCTCTTGTAACTACTTGCCCTGGTTGATTTGCCAAATATTTTAAAACTTCGAATTCTCTTATTGTTAAATCTATTACTTCTCCTCTGACTTTTACTTCATATTTTTCTAAGTCTAATGATAAATCTCCTACCTCTACTTTTGAAACTGCACTACTTTTGTTAGAATTTTCATTTTGACCTGAAGAAATATCAGATTTTCTTAAATTTGCTTTTACTCTTGCTATTAATTCTCTAATACTAAATGGTTTAGTTATATAATCATCTGCACCTAATTCTAAACCTAATATTTTATCTATCTCTTCGTCTTTTGCAGATAGCATTATTATTGGTACATTTAATGTATGTCTTATTTTTTTACATACAGTTAACCCATCTATTTTGGGTAGCATTATGTCTAATAATATTAAGTCTGGCTTTTTTTCTAATGCGAGTTGCACAGCCGTTTCTCCATCGTTAGCCTCTAATGTATCATAACCTTCTTTTTGTAAATTATATACTAAAATTTCAACAATAGGTTTTTCATCGTCTACTACTAATATTGTTCTTTTATCCTTTTTTTCAATATCTTCCACGAGAAAATACCACCTTTCTTTATTTCCATTTATATAATTTATATCATATAAGTTAATTTTAAACAAGTTTTTTTACAAATTTATTACAAAAATATGACAAGTAAATCTATTTTTTAGTTGTTTTTGTTTTTCTTTTGCCTTTTGCTTTTTTAGTTTTGGTTTTTACCTGTTCTTTCTCTGGTTCCCACTTTTCTCCTATTTTTGGTTTATTCCAAGAAATATAGTTGCATGTTTCTGGGTTATGTTCGCAAATATAATACTTTTTCTTTCTTTTTGTTTTTCTTACTTGTACTTTTGCTCCACATACCGGACATGGAACATCAATGTTTTCTACTATTGGTTTTGCATTTTTGCATTCTGGATAACCCGGACAAGCTAAAAATTTGCCATATCTACCATATTTTATTACCATCATTCTTCCACATTTTTCGCATGGAATATCTGTTACTTCATCTGCTATTGTAACATGTTCTAATTCTTTTTCTGCCTTATCCAATTGCTCTTTAAATGGTGGATAAAATTCTCTTAATATTTGTTTCCAATTTTCTTTTCCTTCTGCAACAGCATCAAATTCTTCTTCTATTTTAGCTGTAAATTCCACATCTATTATATTGGGAAAGTTTTCTACCAATAATTTATTTACAACCTTGCCTAATTCTGTTGGCATTAGCTGTTTTTGTTCTTTTTCTATATATCTTCTTTCTAATATTGTTGTAATTGTTGGAGAATATGTACTTGGTCTACCTATGCCTTTTTCCTCCAAAGCTTTTACAAGGCTTGCTTCTGTATATCTTGGTGGAGGTGCTGTAAAACTCTGTTTTGAATTCAATTTTTGTTTTATAACTGTTGCACCTATTTCTAATTCTGGTAAAGATAGTTCAACCTCTTCTTTTTCATTTTCTAGAACTTCAACATATAGAGTCATAAATCCCTTAAATTTCAAGTTTTGTCCTGAAGCTCTAAAATTATATGTATTTACATCTATATTAGCAGATACAGTATTATAAATTGCTGCTGACATTTGACTTGCTATAAATCTATTGTATATTAATTTATATAATTTATATTGTTCTGGTGTCAAATACTGTTTTATAGTTTCTGGCTCTAAGTCTATATATGTTGGTCTTATTGCCTCATGTGCATCTTGAGAATTTTGTTTTGTTTTATAATATCTATTCTCGTAGTAATTTTCTCCATAAGTTTTTACTATATGTTCTTTTGCATATGCTCTTGCCTCTTCAGATATTCTTGTAGAATCTGTTCTCATATATGTAATCAAGCCTACTGTCCCTTTCGAACCTACATTTACACCTTCATATAATCCTTGTGCTATACTCATTGTTCTTTTTAATGTGAATCCTAACTTTCTAGATGCTTCTTGTTGCATTGTACTTGTTGTAAATGGTGGAGCTGGTGTTCTTTTCTTTTCACCTTTCTTTACATCTGTTACAATATATTTACCTTTTTCTATTTGTTTTACTATATTGTCAACTTCTTCTTTTGAATGTATTTCTAATTTTTTACCTTCTTTACCATAAAAATTTGCTTCAAATACTTTTTCCGTTTTTGGTTCTAATAATTCTGCTGTTATATTCCAGTATTCTTCTGGTATAAATTTTTCTATTTCTTCTTCTCTATCTACAATTAATTTAACTGCTACTGACTGCACTCTTCCAGCTGATAATCCTCTTTTTACTTTCTTCCATAAAATAGGACTTATTTCATATCCAACAATTCTGTCTAATACTCTTCTTGCTTGTTGTGCATCTGTTAAATCCTTATCTATTTTTCGTGGATTTTTTATAGATTTTTGTATTGCTTCTTTAGTAATCTCATTAAATGTTACTCTGCATACTTCATCTTCTGGTATCTCTAATATATATGCTAAATGCCACGCGATTGCTTCTCCTTCACGGTCAGGGTCAGTTGCCAAATATACGTTTTTTGCATTTTTTGCTTCTTTTTTTAATGTTTTTATTAAATCTCCTTTACCTCTTATATTTATATATTCTGGAGTAAAATCATTTTCTATATCTATTGCTAATTTAGATTTAGGCAAATCTCTAATATGTCCCATTGATGCCAATACTTTAACATTACCACCTAAAAACTTTTTTATTGTAGCTGCTTTTGCTGGTGATTCAACAATAATCAATTTATCTGCCATTTTTTCTTTATGCCTCCTTTGTTATAAATTAATCTGGAAAATTTTTCTTGTTGTTTATCTATATAATAATAGCCCAATTTTTTCCTTTTGGCAAGTAAAATTTTCAATTTGTTTTCAGATACATTACAACTGCAACTATTTTTAGTTGCAAAGTGCTTTCTTCAACACTTCATTCCCACAAAAAATAAGAGAAACTACTTCTCTTATTTTTATTAAATCTGTGTCTCATTTACTAAATCTATCAATTTCTTCGATAAATTATATGTAAAATTTAGCATATAAAAATATTTTTTTATTGTATTTTTATCTAATACTTCATTTTTTATATTACCAACCTCAAACATTGTTCCTGAATGAAATCTCAAATATAATTCATTATTTTTTATAAAAATATCATATTTCATATTTGTCTTATTTTTAAATTCTATTAATTCTTCCATAACATCTGCCGTTAATAATTGCATTCCAATAATTTGATTTGAAGCCTTTACATCAAAATATTTTTCGAATTCACTTGAATCCATATTTAATCTATCTTTTGGTCTTATTGTCCCATTTTGCATCACTCTTAACTCGCTATTAATAGACTTATCCATAACAATTTTCGCAAATAATCCATGGAATATTCTTATTATTCTTGTCTTAGTATTTCCATCTGAATCTTTATAAGTTTTTTCATCTTCTGTTAATATCTCAGCCATTTGTATACTGTATTTATTATCTATCTGTGCTTCGAAATAATCATCTGAATTATATATACTATAATATTCATATTTAGGTTCTTTATAAATATATTCTGGCATCTGTTTTTGTGGAAAATATTCTAAATTATCATAAAAATTACTCATTATTTTGTTTACTACTATTTTTTTATATTTTATATTACATTCATTTTGATATTTATTTTTACTAAATAAAATATTAATTGTTATAACTACCAAAATGTTAATCATGAAAAAAATTATTATAGGTAATATAAAAGATGGCAAAACAAAACTTATATCGTTGTGAAAAAAACTTATTATAGTAATAATATCTATTATTAGACATATTGTTATGGTTATCTTTTTTATTTTTCTATTTTCTTCTTTTACTGCTTTCCATGCATTATTTAGTTCATCATTATCTGCGTTTTGTAGTTCTTCATAAATTTCTTCAAATGTTTTCATAAAATTAATCCTCAAACTTTATACTAATATTTTCTCTTTTATATTCCTCAATTTCAAATAGTTGGGCATGTTTAAATCCAAATAAACTTGCAATTAAATTAGATGGCACTACATCTAATTTATTATTATAATTTGTAACTTCCGCATTATAGATTCTTCTTGCAGCTTGTAATTGACTTTCTAATTTAGTTAAAGTTTTTTGCAAATTTAAATATTGCTCACTTGCTTTTAATTCGGGATAATTTTCTGCTACAGCTATAAGTTGATTCATTTTATTATTTAAATTTTCAGCATTTTTTATATTGCTTGGTTGTTTCATATATGCTGACCTTAAATTTGTAACTTCTGTAAATATACTTTGCTCATGTTTTGAATATGCTTTTACACATTCTACTAAATTTGGTATCAAATCAAATCTTTGATTTAAATATACATCTATACCTGATTCTGCTTGTTTTACTCTATTTTTTGCTTTTACTAAGTTATTGTATAATGCTAATACAATTATTAATAAAATAGCTATTACAATTAATATTATCATTTTTTCTCCTTTTCTATAAATTCTTATTTATCTATTTTTATTTTACTACAAAAACTGTAAATTTTCTACCAATTTTAGCTCAAAATTTTTCAATCAAAGCTAACATTATCCATGTTCTTACTCTTGCAAGCTTTTTTTAACATATATTTTTTATATAATTTTCTCTTTAATTACCATTTTTAATTTAAAACTATATCTTTTAAATTATTATTTCAAAAATTTCTTTATCTTAATTCTTCCTTTTCTATCTACAACTATACTTATTTCACCATTCAAATCCGTACTATAAATTTCAGTACCGCAAGTCTCTTAGTTTTTCTACAACACATTCACTCGGATGTCCAAATGTATTATTTTTTCCTACTCCAATTAATGCTAGCTCTGGTTTTACAGAATTTATAAATTCTTGTGTTGAAGACGTGTTTGAACCATGATGTGCAACTTTTAATATAGTAGATTTTAATTTATCTTTCTGTAAATTTAATATCTCCTTTTCTGCTATTTCTTCTATATCCCCTGTAAATAGCATTTTAAAACTTTTATAGTTTAATTGAGATACTATTGAATTATTATTTAGTGGATTTTGCATTATTAGTTTCTCTGTTGGAAATAATATTTTAAAATAGATGTATTTATCAATTTTTATTTTGTCGCCTGCTTTTACTAAGATTATATTTATTTTTTTATTCGCAACTATTTCTTTAAATTTTTTATAATTTTCACTTTTCTCCGCCTGTTTAGAAATAATTATATTTTTTACTTTTAGATTTTCTATCACTGTAAAAATTCCTTTGCAATGGTCTGTGTCAAAATGAGATATCATAATATAATCTATTTTTCTTATCCTTCTGTCTAATAAATATGGTAATAATACTTTCTCTCCTACATCAAAACTTTCACTTCCACCGCCATCTATTAAAATTGTTTTTTTACTTGGAGTTACAATTAATGTAGAATCTCCTTGCCCCACATCAATAAAATATATTTTTAAATCTTGTGGCAATATGTAGAATATAAAATTACTTAGAATTAAAATAATTGATAGTAATATAACTGTTTTCTTTTTTATAAACTGCTTAAGCTCATTGTAATTTACCAAATATAATATAATTGTATAGTAAAATATGATATTGAATATATATGGTGTTACAACTAAAATTTTAGCAAATGGTAACTTAGAACAAAAACTGGATATTTTTATTAATAAGTTTAATATTGGATTTAACCAAAAAACTAAAAGATTTGAGAGTGAATGTGAAATAATTGAAATTATTATTATTGAAAATCCAACAATTACAATTATCGCTAATATTGGAGAAGCTAATATGTTTGAAACTAAAAATGTAAGTGAAACTGTATTAAAATTGTTCATTATAATAGGTATAATAATTATATTTGCACATATAGAAACTAAAGCCATCTGTTTTATATAATTTAACAATTTTGGTTCTTCTTGCTTCTTTTTTATAAATCTCATAAATATTACAATTCCAATAGTTCCTCCAAATGATAGTTTAAAACCTAAATCTAGTAAACTATATGGATTATATAATAATATGATTAATGCTGATATAGAAATGTTTGTATATATATCTGCCTTTTTATATAATATTTCTGAAACTAGTGTTAAAATTGCCATTATACATGCCCTTGTAACAGAAGGTGTAAAATTCGTTATTGCCATAAATATTATTAAGAAAAATATACAAAATACTCTTGCCTTTCTTTTTCCCATAATTGAATTTTGTGTTATATATGTTAATCCTATAATAATGTAAGAAACATGAGCCCCAGAAACTGCAAGCATATGTGATAAATTGCTATTTTTAAAATTAATTTGTATTTGTTCACTTAAATCTTTTTTATCACCTAATAATATTGCTAATAATAAATCACCTGTTTCACTTGGCAATTTTTCTTTTATTATTGCTTTTATTTTCTTTTGCATTTGATATATTAGATTATTTTTGTATTTAGCCTTTAATATTTTTACATTGTCTGCTATTACAATTCCTTGTATTTTTTTTGTTTTTAAATACTGTCTATAATCAAATCCTTTGTAATTTGTAGCTATTTTAGGAATTTCTAGCTTGCCTTCTAAATAAATTAAATCACCATAGTTTATTTTATCTATTTGCTGTGATTTTTTTATGCTTATTAATACCTTTTTATTATTTTTTAAAAATTTAGCTTCATATATGTATTTATATTCTTTTTCTTGTATGTCAGAGATTATAACAGCTTTTTCTTCTATTTGCTTGTTCTCTATCCTATTATATTCATTTTCCAGAATATCAACATATATAAAAGATAATATTACAAATAGTAATAATATTATAATTTTTTTGTCTTTTTTAATTAATAAAATAATAAATACAAGTGCAATAAAAAAAGTTATACTTGAAAAGTATAACCTCAGTATTATTCCTAAAATATAACCTATTGAGGCAATACAAATTAATCTTTTAATAGTTTATCACTCCTAAAGTGTATTTGCCCCCTATTTAATTTTAAAATATTCTTCTTGCTGCTGTATATCTATCATAATATCCACCATCTAACAATGTAGATATTTTAACACAATATCCAGTTCCAGAAGATGCATGTATAAAATTTCCATCTCCTATATATATGCCAACATGTCCTATTCCATCATATGATGGATAATCTAAAAAGAATACTAAATCCCCTGCCTTTAGTTTGCTTCTTAGTTCACTTTTGCTTGCATTTATCTCTGTTCCGTAATATGATTGTGATGTTGCTCCATGTGGAAGTGATACTCCAAAATGTTGATATACATACATTGTAAAACCGGAACAATCAAATGAATTTGGTCCCGCAGCTCCATAAACATATGGACAGTTTAAATATTGCTTTGCATATTCTACTATTTCATTCCCTTTTGTTGAAGAACTTTCGTTATTATTTGTTACATTATTTGTTATGCTATCATTTACTTCTATATGAGTTTGTGTATCTCTTACTTCTGCACTTCTAGACGTTGTCTCCTTTTTTTGGTCTGATACTAATCTTTTAGCTATATATCCAATATCATTTCCGCTTTTAACCTTATACCAATCATTTTCTTCACCTATAATTGTAATTTCTGTATTTAATGCAAGAACTTTTATTACATCACTATCTGTTGTAGCACTTTTTCTTACATTAACAGCTGTATCGTTTATATACGCGGTTTTTTCTATATATTCTGTATTATTGGTTTTTTCATTATTTTCTTCTTTTTTATCTTCTTCTACTGTTTTAGTTTCTGTTGATATTGCATCTTTTCTTATCCATCCACTTACTGTATCTGTTTGTACATAAATCCATTCATTTGCATTATTTATAATAATCACTTCTGAATCTTTCTTTAAAGAAGATATCTTACTAGAATAAATAAGTGGTAATATTTTAATATCTGTATCTTTTACTATTTTGTTAACAGTAATAACAGTATTTTGTGGTTTTTGAGTTGTAGTTTGTGGTTTTTCTTCATTGGTATTAGTCGTTGGTGTTGTTTCTTCTGGTTCTGTTATTTGCTCTTTTTTTGCATAATCTTTGCTTATATAGCCTATATATCCTAAATATTTTACTTTATACCAATTGCCTTCTTCTGCAATTAATTCACATTTGTTTCCTATTTGAAGAGCCATAATAATTTCCGAATCTTTAGATGCCTCTCTTCTAAAATTCAAGTTATCTGTTGTTACTTCTACTGTTGTGGCTTTTGTTATATTTACTGTAAAAAGCATAATTGCTATCATTAATATCAATGTTAAAATAAGCCTTTTGAAAATTTTCATATAAAAATTCTCTCCTTTTATAAATATTTTTTAACACGTATAGTATATAATTAAAAACAAAAAAAGTCAATTTTTTATACTCAAAAATTTAAATAGTCGATTTTTCCTATGCAATAAAAACAAGATTTACAATTAATTGTAAACCTTGCTTTTATTATATTTATTATTCCATTATTTCTGAAACAACACCTGAACCAACTGTTCTACCACCTTCACGGATAGCAAATCTTAGTCCTTTTTCAATAGCTATTGGTGTGATAAGTTCGATTGTCATATCTACGTTATCTCCTGGCATAACCATTTCTGTTCCAGCTGCTAATTCGATAACACCTGTAACGTCTGTTGTTCTGAAATAGAATTGTGGTCTATATCCATTGAAGAATGGTGTATGACGTCCACCTTCTTCTTTTGTTAGAACATATACTTGTGCTTTGAATTTTGTATGTGGATGAATTGTTCCTGGTTTTGCAAGAACTTGACCACGTTCAACTTCTGATCTTTGAATTCCTCTTAATAAAGCACCAATATTGTCTCCAGCTTCTGCTTGATCCAATATTTTTCTAAACATTTCAACACCTGTAATTGTTGTTTTCTTAGATTCTTTTGAAAGACCTACTATTTCAACTTCATCTTGTAATTTTACTGTTCCTCTTTCAACTCTACCTGTAACAACAGTTCCTCTACCACTGATAGTCATAACGTCTTCAATTGGCATTAAGAATGGTTGATCTACTGGTCTGTCTGGTGTTGGTATATAGTTATCAACTGCATCCATTAATTCTTTCATTGGAGCATAAACTGGATCGTTAGGATCTGTTGATGTGCTCTCTAATACTTTTAGAGAAGATCCTTTTACGATTGGAATTTCATCTCCTGGGAAATCATAGCTTGATAATAAGTCTCTAACTTCCATTTCAACTAATTCTAATAATTCTGGATCGTCAACCATATCACATTTATTTAAATAAACAACGATATATTTAACGCCAACTTGTCTAGCAAGTAATATATGCTCTCTTGTTTGAGGCATTGGTCCATCAGCTGCTGAAACAACTAATATAGCACCATCCATTTGTGCAGCACCTGTAATCATGTTCTTTACGTAGTCTGCGTGTCCTGGGCAGTCAACGTGTGCATAGTGTCTCTTATCTGTTTCATACTCAACGTGAGCTGTATTAATTGTAATTCCTCTTTCTTTTTCTTCTGGAGCACTGTCAATTTGATCATATGCTTCATATTTTGCTTTTCCTAGTAATCCTAGGTATTTTGTAATAGCTGCTGTTGTTGTTGTCTTTCCATGGTCAACGTGACCAATTGTACCAATGTTAACATGTGGTTTTGTTCTTTCAAATTTTGCTTTAGCCATTTTAAATTTTCCTCCCTTTTTTTGAGGTATGAATTGAAGTTCTTTTGATCTTCACTATTCTCCTCTATTATATTTTTTAAAATTAATAACTAATTTCATAACACTTGCATTTTATAACAAAATTAATAAAAAAGCAAGTATTTTAAGTATTTTTTATTCTAGATATTAGTAATTTGGATTTAGATACTAAAATTTATAAATAAATTTATTTAGTATCTAATCTCCAACTTCTAATTTATATTTCTAATCTCTTTTAGCTCTTGAAGATACTATTGTTTCTAAAATTGATTTTGGAACTTCTTCATAATGAGATGGTTCCATAGAGTATGTTCCTCTACCTTGTGTTTTAGAACGTAAATCTGTTGCATATCCAAACATTTCTGATAGTGGAATAAAGCTTCTTATAACTTGGTTACCGCTTTGTGCTTCCATTCCTTCCATTCTTCCACGTCTTGAATTTACATCTCCAATAACATCTCCCATATATTCTTCTGGAACTGTTATTTCTACCTTCATTATAGGTTCTAGTATAACTGACTTAGCTTGTTTGCATCCTTCTTTAAAGGCCATAGATGCAGCAATTTTGAAGGCCATTTCAGAAGAGTCAACTTCATGGTATGAACCATCTACTAAAGTTGCTTTAAAGTCTATAACTGGATATCCAGCTAATATACCGCTTTCTGCAGCTTCTCTAATTCCTTCTTCTATTGGTTTAATATATTCTTTTGGAACAACACCACCAACTATCTTACTTTCAAATTGGATGCCAGTTCCTGGCTCTAATGGTTCCATCTCTAGCCATACGTGACCATATTGTCCACGTCCACCAGATTGACGAATAAATTTACCTTCTACTTTTACTTTGTTTCTAATTGTTTCTTTATATGAAACTTGTGGCTTACCTACAGTACACTCAACTTTAAATTCTCTTTTTAATCTATCTACTATAATGTCTAAGTGTAACTCTCCCATTCCAGCAATAACTGTTTGACCTGTTTCATGGTTTGTATATGTTTTAAATGTTGGGTCTTCCTCTGCAAGTTTAGCAAGAGCTATACCCATTTTTTCACTATTAGCTTTATCTTTAGGTTCAATAGCTATATCAATAACTGGTTCTGGGAATTCCATTGACTCTAATATAACTGGGTGTGCAGGGTCGCAAAGTGTATCACCTGTTGATACCTCTTTTAATCCAACTGCTGCTGCTATGTCTCCAGCATATACTTTATCAATATCTTGTCTATGGTTAGAATGCATTAATAGGATTCTTCCCATTCTATCCTTTTTCTCTTTATTTGCATTTAAAATTGTAGAACCTGCTTCTAAAGTTCCAGAATAAACTCTAAAGAAGCAAAGTTTTCCAACAAATGGGTCTGTTGCAATTTTGAATGCTAAAGCTGCAAAAGGTTCTGAATCTGATGTTTTTCTCTCTATTTCTTCTCCATCTAATGTAACACCTTTAATATGTGGTATATCAAGTGGAGATGGCATAAAGTCAACAACAGCATTTAATAATTCTTGAACACCTTTGTTTTTATATGATGATCCGCAACAAACAGGAACTATCTTATTTGCTATTGTTCCTATTCTTAAGCCTTTCTTTATTTCTTCTTCTGAAAGTTCTTCACCATCTAAATATTTCATCATTAATTCATCATCTTGTTCTGCTGCAGCTTCTACTAATTTTGCTCTATATTCTTCTGCTTGGGCTTTTAATTCTTCTGGTATCTCTCCTTCTTCAATTACTTTACCCAAATCATCTTTATGAACAAAAGCTCTCATTTTTATTAAATCTACAATTCCTTTGAATTGGTCTTCAGCACCAATTGGTAATTGAATTGGAACTGCATTTGCTTTTAATCTGTTTTTTAATTGTTCAACACAAAGCATAAAATCTGCTCCAGTAATGTCCATTTTATTTACATATACCATTCTTGGAACTTGATATTTGTCTGCTTGTCTCCAAACTGTTTCTGTTTGTGGTTGAACTCCACCTTTTGCTGCTAAAATTGTTACAGCACCATCTAGTACTTTTAAAGATCTTTGAACTTCAACCGTAAAGTCCACGTGTCCTGGAGTATCTATAATATTAATTCTATTTCCTAACCATTGGCATGTTGTAGCAGCAGAAGTAATTGTAATACCTCTTTCTTGCTCTTGAACCATCCAGTCCATAGTTGCTTCGCCTTCATGAACTTCTCCTATTTTGTGAGTTTTACCTGTATAAAATAGTATTCTTTCAGTTGTTGTAGTTTTTCCAGCGTCTATATGTGCTACAATTCCTATGTTTCTTGTTTTCTCTAAAGGAAACTCTCTTCCAGCCAATTTTTTTTCCTCCTTTTTTCTATTCTTTTAATATTCTTTCAAAATTTTTATTAGAAGCAAGTATAACAAGTCAACCGAATCCAAAATACCGGAGGCGTACATATTGTACGTCGATGATATTTTTAGATGAAGGTTAACGCAGTTAGACGTAGCTTATAATAAAATTTTTAGAATTTGTAATGAGCAAAAGCCTTATTAGCTTCAGCCATTCTATGCATATCTTCTTTCTTTTTAAATGCTCCACCATTTCCAGCTACAGCATCTATTATTTCAGCTGCTAATTTTTCTGCCATTGTTTTTTCATGTCTATTTCTAGCATAAACTACTAGCCATCTTAAACCTAATGTTTGTCTTCTTTCTGGTCTAATTTCTATTGGAACTTGGTAAGTTGCTCCACCAATTCTTCTAGCTTTAACTTCTAGAACTGGCATAACATTTTCAAGTGCTGCTTCAAAGACTTCTAAAGCATCTTTTTGTTCCTTTTCTTTTATTATATCAAATGCATCATAAACAATTTTTTGAGCAACTGTTTTTTTACCATCAAGCATTACATTGTTAATTAATTTTGTAACAACTTTGCTATTATATATTGGATCTGGTAAAACTTCTCTTTTTGCTATATATCCTTTTCTTGGCACTATTCTTCCCTCCTTTTTTAATTTTGTAGATACTATTTATTGTATCTAAGGTACTCTTTAAAAATTTGATACTAGATTCTTCTCAAACTTTTCTAGTTAAGTGCTATATAATTTATTATAAATTTAAGTGTTCTTAAATAAATTAGTAAGTTATATGCACCTCGTTTTGAGAGTAGTTACACTCTCATCTTTTAAAATTTTAGTCAAAAGCGAGTATTGCTAGGAAAGCTAGCTAAAAATCTTGAGATTATACTGGTGTATATCGAAAGATTTTTATGCGACGCTTAACAACGCAAGACGAATCTTTTCACTAAAATTTTTATTTTTTAGGTTTCTTAGCTCCATACTTAGAACGTCCTTGCATTCTATCTTTTACACCTGCTGTATCAAGTGTTCCTCTTATTATATGGTAACGTACACCAGGAAGGTCTTTTACTCTTCCTCCTCTTATCAAAACAACACTGTGTTCTTGTAAGTTATGTCCTATACCAGGAATATAAGAAGTTACTTCATAACCATTTGAAAGTCTAACTCTGGCAACTTTTCTTAATGCTGAGTTTGGCTTTTTAGGTGTTACTGTTTTTACAACTGTACATACGCCTCTTTTTTGTGGTGATCTTTTATCTGTCATTTTTTTCTTCATAGAATTGTATCCATGTTGTAAAGCAGGTGATGTAGATTTTGTTGTAGCTGTTTTTCTTCCTTTTCTTACTAATTGATTAATCGTTGGCACTTAAATTTCACCTCTTTTCAAAATAAAATACCGCTAGTTAAAATGCTATAATTTTACATTTTACACTAGCGGTATATATTGTATCATTTTTCTATGAATATGTCAATATTTTGTTTGTATTATCAGAAAAAAGAATATAATTCAATATTTATTAAACTGGTCATATATAAATATATTAGTTGTTCTTTTTTATTAATATTCTATCTTTCACTTTTTCCTTGTTCAACCTTTTTATCAAGAGCTTCTTTATATATTTCCTGAACGATTTCATGTCTCATTACATCACCGTCTAGTTTAATTTCATCCTTAAAAGATTTTACTGTTGTTGGTTCTGGAGTTGTTAGTTCTGGTAATGCAGGTTTTTTTGTAAATAAACTTTTGAAAGATTCCCATCTACTAGGAGCTCCTGCTTCTCTTTTTCTAAATAATCCTTTAAATGTTTCCCATTTTGATTGGCTAACCGTTGTTGGCGCTGGTGCTGTTGGTGCTGTTGGTGCTACTGGGGCTACTTTATATAGACTATCTCTAGCATATGTATAATCATGTATTTTATTTTCACTTCTCCTTATTAATCTATCACAATTACTTATACTTTTGTCTAAAGCTGCCCTAGTAGTTAGGTTGTCTATTTCTTCATTATATTTTGGATTATTAAATAATTTTTTTAAGTTATTTCTTTCTGTTTGTCTTTCACCAGCTAATGTTTTACGTTCTGTTTCTAATTTTGCTTTGTCTGCATCTAATTTTGCTTTATCTATAGCATAATTTGGATCTGTAGGATCTAGTTTATCTATTTCCTCTTCAACATCTTTTATCTCACTATCTTTTTTGCTAATTTCAAGTGATTTATTCTCGATATTGTTAACAATCATTATAGCTTGTGGATGTTTTTCAATCATATTTTTTAATTGTTCTAGATTTTCTTTTTTCTCTTCTTGTTCTTTTTTCTGTTTTTCAAATTTTGCAATTTGTCTTTGCGTTCTTATATCTATTGCTCTATTGCATTGTTCTTTAACTTCAGGTATTTCTTTTACATCAGCTATTATTTTGTTAATATCTTCTTGAACTTTTTGTTGTTGATTTTTTGCAGTCTCTATTTGAATTTTTATATAATCTATATTTATTATCGCCTTATTTAAATCTGCTTGATATTTTTTCTTTTCAGCTGGCTTTGTTGCTACTTTCAAATTGTTTTCTGCTGTCTCTTTATCTTTTTCTGCTAATTTTAAATCATTTTCATATTGTTCTAAAATAGTTTTAAATTTTTCAGTTGCAACTTTAAGTCTTAAATAGTCATTATTTAATTTTTCTAAATCCATATTATTTCTCCTCTTCTTTCTTTGTATCAATTTCGCATCTTTCAATTAATTCATCTGCTTTTTCTATTAATTCTTCTGATTCAAATTTTAAATCTAGCATTTTGCCAAATAATTCCAATGTATCTTTTTTTTCCTTTTCATCCATATTAATACCTCCTATATATAGGTACATACCATACCTATTATTATTTTACCACACTTTTACAATTTTTGCAACTTTTATGTAAATGTAATAAAAATGTTATAATTTTGTAATATGTTCCCAAGAATAAAAATGAATGATAACGCAATTATTCACCATTCATTTTTTATTTTTATTACTATGCTTCTGGCTCTACCAAACCATAGTTTTTGTTATCTTTCATTTTATATATAACATTTACTTTTCCTGTTTCTATGTTTATAAATGTTAAAAATCTATCTTGTGGTTTTTCTTCTAATTTTAGTTTTGCGTCTTCTGGTGTTAAAGGTTTTATATCATAGTATAATGTCTTTAATATTTCACCCTCTATTTCTTTTTCTTCCTCTTGTCTTAGTTCTTCTTTTCCTCTAATTGATTCTGTCATATTTTGCTTGTCTTTTTTAGTTTTCATTTTTCTTATTTGACCCTCTAATATATCTATGTCTTTATCTATTGAAGCATATAAATCCTTATGTGCTGTAACTGCTCTAAATCTATCTGTTCCTATTTTTACATCCATTTGTGCAACTTGTTCTGAACCTTCTGTTTTTATTGTTACATTTGCATCAATTTCATCTCCAAAATATTTTACTAATCTTTCAGCTTTTTTTTCGATGTATTCTTTTATAGCGTCTGTAGCTTTTATTTCCTTTCCTGTTATTGTTATATTCATAACTATCTCTCCTTCCAAATTTTACAATATTATCGTTTCTACTCTCTTATTATAGTTGTTATATGTATTTTTTTCAAGTCATTTTTTAAATTTTTAACACTGTAAGCATTAAATCTTTGCTAAATGCTTGCAAAATTTATATTTCCGTGTTAAAATATATTTTGTTATTATTTACTAACTTAAAGGGAGGTGCTAAATATGCCAAATATCAAATCAGCAATAAAACGTGTTAGCGTTATTGAAAAAAAGACTGCTAGAAATAATATGATTAAATCTGGATATAAATCAGCTGTTAAAAAGTTTGAACAAGCTGTTGAAAATAAAAATGTAGAAGAAGCTACAAAATTATTCTCAGAAGCTACAAAGAAAATTGATCAAGCTTGTACAAAAGGTGTTATTGTAAAAAATACAGCTGCTAGAAAAAAATCTAATTTAGCAAAAAAGTTAAATGCTATGAATGCATAGTATAATGAAAAATTGTGCACAGTTTTTTATTTTAAAAGAAGTTCCTTTTTCAAGGAACTTCTTTATTGTATAGTAATTTCTATTTTAGCAACATATCTTTCTTATTTCATCTTTTACATTTTCTATTGTTACTAACTGGCTTTCTGTCTCTTTCCTTTGTTTTAATTCCACTAATCCTTCTTCTACTTTTTTACCTACTGTTAGTCTTAATGGAATTCCTATTAAATCCATATCATTAAATTTTACACCGGGTCTTTCATCTCTATCATCTAGAATAGTCTCTATCCCCATATTGATCAACTCTGTGTATAATTGCTCTGCCACTTGTTTTTGCTTTTCATCTTTACCACTTATTAAAACTATACATACTTTATAAGGAGCTATGTTCATTGGCCATATGATTCCTTTTTCATCATGGTTTTGTTCTACAACAGCTGCCACCATTCTTTCTACCCCTATACCATAGGATCCCATTACAACAGGTTTTAGTTCATTATTTTCATCTAAGTAATTCAAGCCTAAACTTGATGAATATTTTGTTCCTAGTTTAAATGTATTTCCTACTTCTATACCCTTTTTAAAGTGTATATGTCCTTTACATTCTGGGCACAAATCTCCTTCTTGTATATTTCTTATATCTGCTATAATCTCTGGCTTAAAATCATCAATATTTACATTTTTATAATGGTAATCTGTTTCATTTGCTCCTACTATAAAATTTTTCATGTATTTTATTCCATTATCCATTATTATAGGTATTTTTAAACCTATTGGTCCTGCAAAGCCAATATTTGCATTTGTTATTTTTATAACATCTTCCGCTTCTGCCAATTCTACTTGTTTTGCATTTAATAATTTTCCCAATTTTACTTCATTTATTTCTTTATTTCCAGCTACTAGACATGCATAAAATTTACCATCTATTTTATATATTAATGTTTTTACAAATTTATCTGCACTTTCATTCAAAAAGTTGCTTACCTCTTCTATTGTTCCTACATTTGGAGTATGTACCTTTTCTAATTTTAATTTTTCCTCATTGTTTTCATTTTCTTCATCTATACATTTGCTAACTTCTATATTAGAAGCATAATCGCAACTATCACATAATACTAAAATATCTTCTCCTACATCTGTTACAGCTTGAAATTCCTCTGATAACAAACCTCCCATTATTCCAGTATCTGCTCTAACCACAACATAATTTAATCCTATTTCTTGGCAAATTTTGTGATATGCTTCATATTGTTTTTGGTAAGATTTATCAGATTTTTCTTGATTTATGTCAAAGCTATATGCATCCTTCATTGTAAATTCTCTTGTTCTTATTAAACCCAACCTTGGTCTTATTTCGTCTCTATATTTGTTTCCTATTTGATACAATGTATATGGAAAATCCTTGTATGATTTAGATTTCATCATTGCTGCAACAACGAAAAATTCTTCATGTGTAGGTCCTAAAGCATATGGTCTATTGTATCTATCATTTAGCTGAAATATAGATGGTCCAAACAATTCATATCTTCCAGACTTTTGGAATACATCTATAGGCAATAACAATGGCATTGTTACTTCTTTTGCTCCAGCTTCGTTCATGTGTTTCCTTATAATATTTTTAACATTATCTACCACTTTTTGTCCTAATGGTAATTTCATATATATACCATTTCCTACTTTTTTAAACATACCACTTTTGACTAATAAATTGCCACTTACTGATTCTTCATCTTTTAAATCTTCCCTTAATGTATAAAAAAAACTTTCGCTTAATCTCATTTAATTCTCTTCCCTTCAAATATTATATATTAATTATTTTCTTCTTCACTCGGTATTGGAGCCTCTGAATTTTCTTCTATTATTTCATCTATTACTATTTGCCTATTTTCATCTAATTTGTACTTTGGAAGTTCTGGTAAATCATTTAGATTAGATATTCCAAACATTTTCAAAAATTGTGATGTTGTAGAAAATGTCATTGGTCTTCCAGGTGCATCTGATTTTCCTGATTCTGCTATTAGGTTATATTCTAATAGTTTATATATTGTTCCATCTGAATTCACTCCTCTTATTGCTTCTATTTCTGCTCTTGTTATTTTGGGGTTATATGCAATAATAGCTAGTGTTTCCAATGCTGCTGTTGATAAGTTTGGCTTTGCTCTGTTGTCAAACATAGGATATATGTAATCAAAATATTCTTTTTTAGTACATAATTGATAAGAACCATTAATTTCTATTATTTCAATGCCTCTATTTAAATTTTTATATTCTGCTTTCATACTTTCAATAATAGTAGTAATATCTTCCGCTCCAAGTTCTAATGCTGCCATAAGTTCAGACATTTTAACTTCTCTTCCGGCTGTATAAAGTATTGCTTCTATTATTGCCTTATTCTTTTCTATCTCCATAATTATTTTTCTCATTCCTTTTTGTAAAAACATTTTAAATTTTACATGTTTTTTCTGTTTCATCTATATATTTAATCATCCTTTGGGCATTATGTCAAGATTGTTTGATTTTGATTATACATTGCTAGAGATTTTTCCTCCACCTAGCAAAATATTTTCTATATAAAATACTACAGATTGTCCTGGTGTTATTGCTCTTTGTGGATTTTTGAATTCTACTTTTACCTTTCCTTCCACCTGTGGGTATAAAGTTGCTTCTGCTAATTTTGCTCTATATCTAACTTTTGCCATTACTTCTATTGGTTTTGACAAGTCTATATTAAGTAGAAAATTTAATTCTTCTGCATATAGTGTTGTCGAGTATAATTCTTTTTCTGTTCCTACTATCACATTATTATTTTCTTTATCTAATCTTATTACATACAAAGGCTCTACATACGAAATTCCCAAACCCTTTCTTTGCCCCACTGTATAATATATTAATCCTTTATGTTCTCCTAGTATAGTACCATCTGTAAGTACTATTTTCCCTTTTGGGGGAGTTATTTCTTTTGTTAAGTAATTTGCATAATCATCATTTGGAATAAAGCATATTTCTTGACTATCTGGCTTTCTTGCAATTTTTAGTCCTTTTTCCTCTGCTATTTTTCTAACATCTTTTTTTTCTTCAATATTTTCTAATGGAAATATTAATTTTTCTATTATTTGTTTTGGAATAGCATATAAAAAATATGTCTGATCTTTTTCTTGTGCACTTGCTCTTTTTAATACATATTGACTATATTTTGTACTGTATTCAACTTTAGCATAATGTCCTGTGGAAATATATTTGCAACCTAATTCTTCCGCTTTTTCTGCAAATTTTCCAAATTTCATGTATTTATTGCATTCTACACAAGGATTTGGAGTCTTAGCGCATTTGTAGCAATTAATAAAATTGCAAATTACATTTTTTCTAAATTCCTCTCTAAAATCAAATACATAAAACGATATACCTATTTGTTTACATACATTTCTAGCATCTTCTACTATTTTATCATTTTTTTCTTTATCATCTGTTAGTAACATTGTTGCTCCTATTACTTCATATCCTTTTTCTTTTAAAAGAAGGGCAGATACCGAGCTATCTACCCCTCCACTCATTCCTATTAAAACCTTTTCCATTTTGTTATATTCCTTTTATTCTTCTATTTTTATATGTACATCTTTTAGTTGTTGTTCTGTAACTTTACTTGGTGCCCTCATTAGTAAGTCTCTTGCTTTTTTATTTTTAGGGAATGCTATTACCTCCCTTATATTATCTGAATTTGCCGCAAGCATTATTAGTCTATCTAAACCTGCTGCTGCACCCGCATGTGGTGGTGTACCATATTGGAAAGCATTGTATAATGCTCCAAATTTTGTTTTTATTGTTTCTTCTTCATATCCTGCTATTTCAAATGCTTTAACCATAATTTCTGGACTGTGATTTCTTACAGCTCCAGAGGTTATTTCATATCCATTACATACTGCATCATATTGATAAGCTAAAATGTCCAATGGGGCTTTCGTTTGTAGAGCATCCATTCCGCCTTGTGGCATTGAGAATGGGTTATGGTTAAAGTCTATAGTTCCCTCATCTGACAATTCATACATTGGAAAATCTACTATAAAGCAAAATTTGTATACTCCTTTTTCCACTAAATCTAATCTTTTTCCTAGCTCTAGCCTTACTCCACCAGCTATTTTTTGTGCTTTTTTGAATTCATCTGCTATAAAGAAAATTGCTGTATTAGGTTTTGCTCCTATTTGCTCTAATCCTAATTTTACTTTCTCTGTTATAAACTTTGCAATTCCACCTGTAACTTCATTTTCAGCTTCAAATTTTACCCAAGCTAAGCCTTTTGCATCTAATTCATTTACTGCATATTCACTCATATTATCAAAAAACTTTCTTCCCTGTTCTGCTCCATTTTCTACCAATATTGCTTTTATTGTTTTCCCTTTAAAAGCATTAAATTCTGTATTTTCAAATAATTTTGTTACATCTTGTATTATTAATGGATTTCTTAAATCCGGCTTATCACTTCCATACTTTTCCATTGCTTCTCTATATGGTATACGTGGAAATGGTGTATTTGTCATTTTCCAGTTAGTATGTTTTTTAAATATTGTCGTAAATATTTCTTCCAATATGTTTAATACATCCTCCTGCTCTGCAAAACTCATCTCAAAATCTAATTGATAAAATTCTCCTGGTGCTCTATCTGCTCTAGGGTCTTCATCTCTAAAACATGGAGCTATCTGGTAGTATCTATCAAATCCAGATACCATTAACAATTGTTTAAATTGTTGAGGTGCTTGTGGTAGGGCATAAAATTCCCCAGGATGTAATCTACTTGGCACTAAAAAGTCTCTTGCTCCCTCTGGTGAAGAATTTGCAAGTATCGGTGTTTGTATTTCTGTAAATCCTAGTTCATCCATTTTATTTCTTATTGTTTTCATTATTTCACTACGAAGTATAATTGTTTTATGTAATTTTTCATTTCTTAAATCTAAAAATCTATATTCTAATCTTAAATCTTCTCTTGCATCTGCTGCTTTTTCTGAGTTTATTTCAAATGGTAATATATTTTTGCATTTTCCAAGTAGTTCTATTTCTTTTGCCTCTATTTCTATTTCTCCTGTAGGTATTTTTGGATTTTTGCTTGTTCTTTCTATTACTGTGCCTTTTACTTGAATAACACACTCTGTCACCAAATTATCAGCACTATTACCATTTACAACAATTTGAGTAATTCCAAATTGATCTCTTAAATCTATAAACTTCATGGAGCCCAAATTTCTTATTCTTTGAACCCAACCAGCTATTACTACACTTTCCCCTATATTTTTAATATTTAATTCTCCACAATTTTTGTTTCTATACATACGCGCCATCTCCTATCTTTATGCCAAACATTGTATCATATTTTATAAAAATACACAAGTACAAAATTAGCTCAATTAGGGACAGTCCCCAAATGTCCAAATGGGACAATTGGGGACTGTCCCTAATTGTCCTAATTTGTTTGACAATATATGTTTGCTTATGCTATTATAAAGTTAAATAAATTAATGGTGGTGTTACTATGAGTGATGAAAAAAAAATAGAAATTGTAAATGGTAGTGGTGATTTAGATATTTCTCCTGTTTCAGAATATATTGAAATTGAGAAACCAAAGCCAAAAGGAAAATATGAAATAGTTATACCTGAAGAAAAAAAGCATTAAAAAGAACACCATTTTTATGGTGTCCTTTTTTCTATGTTACATTGCTTCTTGGTTTGTTTCTTCTACTTCTTTTTCATTATCTTCTTTATTATTTATTTCTAAGTTTGATACAGAAACTTCATATGCTATTCTTTTTTCAACTGTTCCATCTTCATATTTCTTTTCATATTCCCTAGATTGAACTCTACCAATTACTCTTAGCTCTGTTCCTACTGCTAAGTTTTCGCAGAATCTTGCTGTTCTTCCCCATGCTATACATGGTATGTAATCTGATTTGTTATATGCTCTATTTACTGCTAATAATATGTCTGAAATTTCTCTTCCAAATGGTGTTTTTCTATATATTGGCTTTTTGCATAAATAGCCATCTAATACTACTTCATTTGATACAATATCTTTTCCTACTGTAATTTCTTCTTCTTGATTTGGTAAGAATTGAACATCTTTTGCAAAAACTGTAAGTATTAATCTACTTTTTTCATTTTGGTAGCTATTATATGATCTAAATTGACCATCAATTGATATTTTGTCATTAATTTTTAGCTCGGCATTTGTTAATAATCTTTCTGATATTGTTATTGGTATAATGTCTTCACTACCACTTAGACGTGGTACACTTAAATTAAATATGTAAAATTTCTCTCCATATATTTCATGACTAAATACTTTTTCACTTGTTACTTTCCCCACTAATGTTAAGCGGTTATTTTCTTCATAATTTGTACTCAATTTGGTTTCCTCCCCTTATTTGTTATGGATATTTATTTTTTTAATATCTCTCACATTTACTATTATACTACGTTTCTTTGGATTTGTCTACATAAAATTACATTTTTTTCAATATTATTTACATTTTTCCATAGATTGTAGCCAAGCACATTATATACATATTGTCATAATTGTCTAACATTATATCTTTTTCTATATTTATTTCTTGTGGCTCTATTTTCTTTCCTTTTATGTTTATAATATTTCTTTGTACACATATTAACATTTCTTCTTCTGTAACGCTTGAAGCTGTTACTGTTGACTTTGAATTAAATCCATAGGTTATTACTTTTAAATCTAAACTTTCTATTAAATCAATTTTAACATTAATATCTGAATTAAGTATTAAATACTCTGCATTAAGTAATATATTCTTTATATTTTTATTATCTATTCCTTTATTTAGTACTATTATTTTAAATTTAATATTTTTTATGTTTTCTATATTTTTTTCATTTATAAATACAACATTTTCATTTTCTATTTTTTGTTTTAATATATCTTTTATGTGTTTTTCATTTTTTTCTTCACTTACAATACCAATAAAAAACATTTAAAATCTCCTTAATGCACATATATACTATATTATTTCATATTAATTTTTATTTATACATTAACTAATTTTTGAGCACCATTATTATCTATTATATAATTTTCTTTATATAATAATTCAGAAACCTTTACTATTTTGAAGCCTTTATTCATTATATTTTTTATTAGCATCTCTAAACTATCTGCTGTATGCTTTGTTCCATTATGTGTTAAAATTATACTTCCATTTGATAGCTTGCTTTCTAATTTTTGCCACATTTCATTTCCTGTAATACCAGTATAGTCTAATGTATCTAAATTCCACTGTATAGCTAAATGTCCTTGCTCTTTGGCTGCTTTTATTACAGTATTGTTATATTCTCCATATGGAGCCCTATATAAGGTTGTTTCATTACCTGTAATTTCTTTTATTTTTTCACTACATTCTTTTATTTCCTTCATATTTTCCTCATAGCTTAATTTGTTTACATGTGGATGTTTATTTGAATGATTTGCAATCTCGTGTCCTGCCTCTGAAATTTTTTTAACTGCTTCTGGATATTTACCAGCCCAATCCCCAACTATAAAAAAGGTAATTTTTATATTGTTTTTTTCTAATGTACTTAATATACTATCTATATCGTTAGCATTCCATGCGCAATTACAATTGGGATAGATTTTTATTCAGAGAACTTATAATATATTTTTATAGTTTCCGAATCGATTACTTCAATTTTATTAATTAAACCCATTATTGTTTTTTTATCAATGTTTTCGAAATCTGTAATATTTTTTATTATTTTTGTTAATTCATTTTCTTTAGTATTCTCATATGTATTTATTTGGTTTTCTAGTTTTTCTAATTTTATTTTTAGTTTTTCTTTTTCACTTCTATAAGCTTCTGTCATTTCTATAAATTCTTCTGCTGTTAAAATTCCATTTACTTTGTCTTCATAACTAAATTTCACTATTCTGTCTATTTCTTTTATTCTTCTCTCATATTCAATTTTCGATTTACTTGTTTCATTTTTTTCTTTTCTTATTTTATTAATGTCTTCTAAATTTACTATTTTTTGTCTATCCAATTTTTCTTTTGCCATAGCTTTCAAATCATCTATTACAGCTCTATCCAAAACACTTTCTCTTATTGCTACTCTTGAGCAATATTCCTTGCCATATCTATTATATACACTACATATTGCTACCATATCATCTTTTAAGCCTTGCTGTCTCTGATATTTATATTTATTATGACATCTAGGGCAATATAACAATCCAGATAATAAGTGTTCTTGGCATTGTTTATTATGTTGTTTATGTGCTTTTGTTTTTAATATATCTTGTGCTAAGTTAAATTCTTCTTCACTTATTATCGCTTCATGGGCATTTTTTTTAACTATATATTCACTTTCTGGTAATGAAATATACTTTTTTACCTTATAACTAACCATTTCGCCTTTTCTTTGTATCAGTTCGCCAATATAAACTCGATTAGTTAATATCTTTCTAATAGTTGCATGTCCCCATAATCCTGTAAGTGTTTTACAATGGAACTTGCATGTACGTTGCTTATATACCGATGGGCATTCAATATTTTTTTCGTTTAGTCTTCTTGCTATATAAGCTAGTCCTCCTCCATTATTATATTCACTGAAGATATATTTCACAACATCCACCACTTCATCATCAATTATCAATTTTGTAATATCATTAGGATGTTTTTTATATCCATATGGTGCAAAAGCTCCTATAAACTCCCCTTTTTCAGCTTTAGTTTTCTTTGCTGTTCTTACTTTCTTTGAAATGTCTTTAGCATACATATCATTTACCACAGACATGAATGGGCTCATATCGTTATTACTATTTTTTGAAAATGTGTCAATTCCATCATTTACAGCTATATATCTTACTCTATGAGTTGGAAAAAATTTTTCCAAATAATATCCTGTTTCTATATAGTCTCTTCCTAGTCTTGATAAATCTTTAGTTATAACTAAGTTTACCTTTCCCAATTCGATATCTCTTTTTAATCTTAACCAACTTGGTCTATTAAAATTAGTTCCAGTATATCCATCATCTATGTATATATTAACCAATTCCCAATTTGCCTGATTTTCAACATGTTTTGTTAAAAATTCTCTTTGATTTATTATACTTCCTGAATCTCCAATATTCTCATCATCTCTTGACAATCTTAGATATATGGCTACTTTATATAAAATTATTTCAGCATCCATTCCATCATAAACAGTATTTCCATTAAAATTCAACAAAGCTCTATTATTTACATCTAACATAACAAATCTCCTTTCCGTGTCTAACTAATAATAGAGTTATTTATTCCTAGGTGTGTTGATTTTAACTCTGTCTGAAATAGATTACAAGAATTTTCGATTATATATCTAATTATTATCACTCTCATTGTTTCTTGCATATTTTTCTCTTCGGTTTCAAATTCTCTATATATCATCATAACTTTCACCTTTTAAAATATATGCAGGATTTTTTTTACTATTCTCTAAAATTCACTTTACATATTTAGGAATTGCATAACTCATTACTAAGCCTCTGTCAAGTTTGAGATATAAAAAACACAGTACCTATATAGATTCGCTAAAGTTATGAATTTTTTTATATACAAAAATTAAACTTTAATATGGATTCTATTGGTACTGTTTATTTATCTGAAATGATATTTATAAACTATACTACTAACAATAAGTATAATTTAAAGACTTTTATAGACTCTATATCTACTCTTATACTCTTTACTACTCCTCTATGCAATATTAACCTTTTGCAATTCCTAATAATTCACTGTCATCATATTTTATATAGATTGGCTTTAATATTGAGATTTGCATTGTTTTGTCTACACGATATCCTAGTTTTTTGCTTAAGTCATTAATAGTGCAACCTATTTTTATAATTTTTTCTTCACGCGACTTCAATTCAATTTTTCCTTCTGTTTCATCAAAATAGTTATAGCAATCTTCACCTATCACTATACTTATTTGATTAGATATATATACAATACTATCACTATAGTTTTTTAAAGTATACTCTATATGATTATCATTAAGTACTATATTAGTAATTACTATATTTTCTAAATATTTTCCTTCTTTACGGATTTTTGCAAATTGTATGCCATTATCCAAATACTCTTCATAACTCGGCTGTTCTGACTGTGTTACATTTTGATTATTCTTTATGATATTATTTGCAACAATTAGGATAATAAAGAATGTTAATATTAGGACAAGAATTATAGTTCTTTTGTTAAATTTGGTCATCAATCATTGCCTCCTATCTGAATATATCCAACTACATCTCGTTCCTCATTACATTTATATATTAATCTATGTGCCTTAAATTCTTTTTTACTAACTTTCTCTCTTTCAATATATGTAGTGTTAATTTGTAAATTAACTTCTTCTCCTGGTTTTAAGATTTTATAAGCACTATTAAAATCATAATATAATAATTGCATAGATGAGTATGAATTATCTACTTCATCAGTCAATTCTGGGGTTATCATTATATTAAAATCATAGTTATTTTTCAATGTATATTTTATATTTCTAAAATCTTTACTCATCTCATAGTTTTTTATTTCAATTTTTTCAGCTAACATCCCTTGCTTTTTATATCCCATATAATAAGCATAAGGTATATAAAAATCTGGATTATTTTTTTCTAAATTTTCTACACTTTGTTGGATTTCCGCTACCAAATCTGTTTTCTCTTTGACTTCATAATCATCTTTTATATACATATGATTTCTGATTATCGCTATACATAGTATAATAATCGGTAATATTATCCACATTGCTATATCACTTTTCAATATTTTTTTCATATTATAATATTTTCCCTTCACTAATTTGTAGAACTTCATCACATTTATTTAAGATATCATCGTTTATATGGGTAACAATAATAATTAACTTTCCTTCTTTTCTTTTTTTAATAAGATATTCTTGAACAACCTGTATGTTTTCTTTATCTAATGCGTTAAATGGTTCATCTAATAATATATTTTGTGGTTCGTGCATAAAAGCCTGAATTAATCCAACCTTTTGTTTTGTTCCTAAAGATAAGTTTTTGAATTTAATATTTTTATATTCTTCAATATTAAAAAACTCATACCATTTATTTAGGTCAATCTCATCTAGATTAGCGCTTTGTTTTTTTAAATATTCTAGATTTTCACTTACTGTAAAATCATTAACTAGAACAGGATTTTCTATAACTATACCTGCATTTTCTATATAATTATTATTTTTCCTAATTTCTTTTCCATTTTGCACTACTTGTCCTGTAGTATATTTTATAAAGCCAGCTAAGCTTTTTAGAATTAACGTCTTACCTGAACCGTTTGGTCCAGTAATTCCATACATTTTTCCATCTTCAAATTTATAATTTATATTATTTAAAACAGTTTTTCCACCGTATTTTTTTGTACCGTTAATTATTTCTAGCATTATTTATTCCTTTCTCTAATTAAAATTAGACAATATGTTATCAAAACTACAATAGCATACAATAGAATTATGTTGTATATATTAAGTTTATACACAAAATATTCTGCGAAGACTGTTAGCAGCAATACAGCAACTATAAAGTATTCAAATCTATCGACAATAAACATTATCAAAAATGGCACTACTATGTAAAACAGTGCCATTAATGAAAGATTAACTACTATTTGTAAGTTAAACACATCTTTCACATTCATTGCAAGCATTACAATATAAATAGTTGCAATAGTAACGAGAACATCTGTCACAATATATTTGAAATAGAATATACTTGATTTTCCAATATATTGATTGAGATTTTTGGATCTAATTCTTATTGTTTCTTTTAGTCCCTCATAGAAATTATGAATTTTAAATAATGTAATGCCATAATTCATAAGTATTAATACCGTAAGGCAAATTATTTTAAATGAATTCAGCTTAACTTGCATATTATAATCAATATAATAAAATGCATTTAGCCCTATAGTTGTAAAACTATAAGCATCCATTATTTCTCCTTTATGTCCCACAGTTTTATAAATTGAAATTACAGATGCAGATATAAATAATATTTTAATTAAGATAATACAAATATTTTTATATTTCGATTTTATCATACTTTAATTTCCTTATCCATAATATTGAAATTATTAATATTATAATTGGTAATATTAAATCCATAAGAGAAGTACCATATTCTAAGCTTATAAGAAGTATTGAATGCGGTAATATCTTTCTAATCGCAGTAAAAATCATTAAATCACCTGATATAAAGATCGGTAAAACCCATGATATTATTAAAAATATTATTATTGCATCTATATTTCCATATCTATCTACTAATTCTAATGAAAACAAACTTAACAAATAAATCCCTATAAAACTAAATATCTCAAATACGATTAAAACTGCTACATTATTAAACATAACATAACTAATTATATCATTATGGTTATATAAGAATTTAAAGTATGTCAAAAAATTATTTTTATTCGATAGCAAACCAATGACAATCAATGCAAAAACAATAATTAGCGAAAACAAAGCCGGTATCAAAGCTATTCTTCTTTTTAATTTATTGTTTTCTTTGGCGAATTTATTATTTCTTCCAATATTGTATTTGACTAAATTACATTTGATACTCGAATACAAAAAGAAGATGCTAATGACAACTATCGGAATTATTCTTGTTTTTACCGCACAGTACCTAGAATAACTTTCATCAAAGGAAAAGCCTTCCTTTAAAGAGAGGAAATTCTGCAAAAAATTATTATTTCTTATTTTTTCAATTTCCTCTCTAGTCAAATCAGTTTCATCATAATTAACATTCTCATATCTACTAGGCATTTCGTATGCATAATTAATATATACATAGAACACCATAAACATAGTAATAAATGCAATAATTCCAAATAGTATCATATACTTATAATTAAGTATTCTTTTCATTCTAGCTCTCTCCGTCTCTTGTATCAGGAGACCAACTTCCAGAAACATATGCAACTCCATCATAATCATATTGTCTTGTAACTTCAATTGCATAATAGTATCCTTCACTAGCCCAATTAGAATGTAAGTTTCTTGTTCCTTCATATGTTAGGCCCCATTCTGGTGCTCTCCAGTCGCCATTTGAATTTAATATCATAGTTCTAAGATTAATTTTTGTTCTGCCAGTAGGTTCATCTGCTTGAACTACATATCTTCCATACTTGTACTTTGTCAAATACTCAGTTCTGTGTGTATTATGTCCCTCAATCCTGAAGCTATTTAGATATCCTATATCTCTTGCTGATGATACTGTAGGAGTCTTTAAGAATATAATTGCCAAAAGTAATGCTACAAAAACGAATAATAAAAATTTAGTTCTACTTTTCATAAAAACAGCCCTTTCTTTTTATGCGTTCATTTTATCATATGTAATTTTAAAAAGCCATACAAATTTGAATATTTGGTGGTTATTTTTCCTACATTTTGTGCTATTTTTCGGCATTTTTCGACAATATTTTGTCTCTTGACAGTTTCAAAGTCAGCTTTAAACCATAGGAATATCAGTTCTATTCAAATCTGTCCCTATGGTAATTGTTACCACGCACAATTCATAGTTAGAGCAACCTTTTTTTCATCTGTTATTACATTATATATTGGCAACTGCCTTGTTGTTGCTGATGTAGTTATTGCATTTTTCCCTGTATTTATATTGCCAGCAATTACAAATAACATACATACTGTTGCTATTGATATTATATATGAATATATTTTTTGTCTGTTTAAAACAATAAACATAAAAACCTCCTAACATAGATTAATACATGTATATTCTTGCCACAAAAGTTTATGCATTTTATTGTTGATATATTTACAACAATGTTATATAATTTACATGTGGTGATATTAATGAATAAGACAATTTTACCCATAGGAAAAACTCCTATGGTACAAATAGAATATAAATATAAAGGAAAAATTAAGTATTTTTATGCTAAATTAGAGTATTACAATTTAACTGGTAGTATTAAAGATCGCTCTGCATACTATATGCTTCAAAAAGCTATTGAACGTGGTCATTTGAAACCTAAACAGCCAATTGTTGAAACTACTAGTGGTAACTTTGGGCTAGGTCTTGCTGCTATTGGAACTATATTAGGTCATCCAGTTCATATATTTATGCCTGCTTTTGCTACAGAAGAAAGAAAGCAACTTTTAAAATTATATGGAGCTAAATTGCATCTAAATTATGATGAGCATGATGCTTTTAATATTGCTATGGATAATAGTCATAAGTTTGCTTTAGAAACAGGAGCTTTTGAGACTTTGCAATTTGAAAATATGGATAATGTTTTTGCACATTATAATACCACTGGTGTAGAAATAGTCAATGAAGTTGGTAACTCTATCGGTGGATTTATTGCAGGTATTGGTTCTGGCGGAACTTTTTCAGGAATTTCTAAAAGAATTAAAGAATTTAATAATAAGATAAAAACTTGGTGTGTTGAACCTAATAATATGCCTATTCTTTCGGGTGGTCAACTTTCAGGTCATAGCAAAATAAGTGGAATTGCTGATGATTTTATTCCTAGTATAGTAGATACTTCTTTAATTGATGGTGTTTTTGGCGTTGAAGATGATGATGCAATTAATATGTGCCGTAAAATAGGACAACAAATTGGACTTGGCATAGGTATCTCTAGTGGAGCTTATGCTATTGGTGCAATTCTTTTGAATGAACAATTAGAAAAACCTGTTGTTACCTTGTTTGCTGATGATAATAAAAAATATTTATCTACAGAGTTAACAGATGATAACATTAGTTTTGATAATCCTAATTTCATATCTAATCAGGTTGAATTTTTGAATGTAAAAACCATTAATAATATAAGTGAAATTCGTTCACACTAGCAATTATTATAATTGTATAAAAGGCTTTATGCAAAGCCTTTTTATGTTGTGATTTGTAAATATTCTGCTTTCTGTATTTTTTCACCTATTTTATTATCTCCTAAAAGTTTTTCTGCAACAGATACAAAATTGCATTCTGTGTCTGTTAAATATATTTTATCTTCAATCATTTCTTCTACATTCTGAATATTATTTTCTTGCAAATATGTAGTTAATTTTCGTGCTATTTTTTCGCCTGTGTTTATTATTTCTACTCTTTTACCCATTTCTTTCTCTATAATTTTTTGAAATAGCGGATAATGTGTACATCCTAAAATAAGTGTATCTATTTTTCTCATTTCCTTTAAATATTCTTTTATTGTTAATCTGGCTATTTGATTATCTATCCAGCCTTCTTCTGCCATTGGTGCTAATAATGGACATCCTTTTGCCTTTATTTTTGCTTCTGGTATTAATTCTTTTATTTTGTTCTGCCATCCGTTACTTTTAATTGTCCCTGCTGTAGCAATAATTCCTATTTCAGCATTTTTATTGTTTCTATATTTTTCTTCTAAATATTCTACAGTAGAATCTATTATCCCTATTATTGGCACAGGATATAAGTTTTTCACTTCTTCTAACGCTTGACTTGTTGCTGTTCCACAAGCTATTACTATTAATTTCACATTCTGTCTTATCAAAAATTCAATTCCCTGCTTTGTTAGCTCAATTATACTTTCTTTAGATTTACTTCCATATGGAAATCTTTTTGTATCTCCTAAATAAACTATACTTTCATTTGGTAGTTGTTTTTTTACTTCTTTATATACTGTTAATCCTCCCACACCAGAGTCAAACATGCCTATTGGTCTATTGTCCATTTGTTTCATCCTTTCATAATAATGTGTATTCTTTAACTTTTCAATTATTATATATTAATTGTATATTTTTTTCAATTTTTTCGACTTTAATCAACATTTATTTTTTTCTGAATATAATATATTATAAAATTAAGAAAGGAAGTAAAAATTATGGAATGTGAAAAAAGTATATGTCCAGTTCTAAAAATTGATGGCGTCCTTGCTACTGGAAAACAGTTTGATTTAGATATAACATTGCCAGAAGATAATAGATCTGTAATATATGGTGTAGTAAAAGATTGTTGCCATGACCCTATTTGCAACGCAGTTGTTAAGCTTGTAGAAGTTGATCATGATTGTGGCAAAGAGGAAAGAAGACCAGTTTCTCATACTTTTACAGATGAAAATGGTGAATTTGTATTTGGTCCTTTATGTGCAAATAAATTTTACGAAATAGTCATTTGGGTAGATGAGGTAAAACACTGTAAAATATGTACTTCATGCAAACATGAAGGTAAATGTTTAAAAGGTATAAAATTAGAATGTCCTCCTTGTGATATGCACCATGAAAAACATGATGAAAAGCATGATGAATGCCATTGTGAAAAGCACTGTGAGAAACATGATGAAGATCACTGTGAAAAACACGATGACAAGCACTGCGAGAAACATTGTGATAAACCTTGTGATGACTTTTGCGATAAGCACTGTGATAAACCATGTAATGATCATTGTGACAAACATGACGACAAACATTGTGACAGACCTTGGGATAAAAAAAGTTGCAATAAATTATTTGAAAGACCTTGCAGATAATTTTAATTATTTATACACTTCAAAATCAATAAGATGTTGGAATTCCAACATCTTATTGTTATGAAGTTTAGTGGCAATACTCACATCTGCTTTTATATCATTTACTATGGTCAATCCATTAAGAAATCAACAATATTAAGTACTTCAATACCATCTATTTGTTTATTTTTAACTTTATCCATTGTTAATATGCCCTTTTATATAAGTCTTCATAATTTTTTATATTATACCATTCAGCACTTTCGAAATTCATATATATAATATTTTTTTCTTGTATATCTTGAGATAATAGATAATCCTTATATTGGAGTAATAATGTACTCTTTCCACTTCTTCTAACTCCTGTAATTACTTTTATTAATCCCAAATCTTTACTTTCTATTAGTTGATTTATGTATTTTTCTCTTTTTAGCATACACTTCACTTCTAATTATATTTTATACTATTATTTAAAAAATGTTAAGTTTTACGTTTATGTCCGTAAAACTTTAATATATATGCTCTTTCGCGTTTATATATCGTATGTAGAAAATATCATTTTATTCATTTTTTAGACAACGTGTTAGGTATAAATATACAAATACAAAAAGCGAGAAAATATTGGTATATCAATATTTCCCCGTTTTTTTTGGAGGTGTACTCCGGTTCGACGTTTTTGAAAGTATAGTAGTATCAGTGCCTTCGAGGATTAAAATTCGTGTGTTAATGTATTGTTAATGTAACTAGAATGAATTTTATAAAAATTACTTTTATATTATCAAAATAACCGAAACATTTTTTCGCATAATTATTGTATATTTATTGTTATTATGTTACAATAAATTCATTATTGCATTGTAAGAATAAAATATATACAGTTATAAACGAAAGAGGTGGAACAATTGCAAGAAGAATATATTATATATTGTGATGAATCAGCTAAAAAAGGAAAATATTTTGGAAATTTCTATGGTGGTGCTATAGTTAATGCAAAGCAAATTGATAAATTAAATATATTATTAAATCAGAAGAAGGAAGAACTTAATTTGTTTGGAGAAATAAAATGGTCTAAAGTAACGGAAAGCTATTTAGATAAATATATAGAAATAATAGATTTATTTTTTGATTATATAAAGACAAGTGATATAAAAATTAGAATTATGTTTAAACCTGTTTGTTATATTGCTAATGATTTAACAGATAATCAAATAGATAATGAATATTATTTGCTCTATTATCAATTTGTAAAATGGGCTTTTGGATTTGAAAAAAGCAACCCTAAAAAGGATAAAGAACTTAATATTAGGTTTTATTTTGACAAATTACCCAATACTCCTAATAGAAATAACACATTTATAGATTTTGTATATGGGTTAAATAATGTAAATATATTTAAAGATAATAACATTCATATTAGAAGAGAAAATATAGCAGAAGTAATTTCACACGATCATGTTATTTTGCAATGTATGGATATAATATTAGGTTCAATAAATTTTAGATTGAACAATTTTCATAAAGAGAAATTACCTAATAGCAATAGAAGAGGTAAAAAGACAATTGCTAAAGAAAAATTGTATAAACACATATTAATTAGAATCAGAGAAATTCATCATAATTTTAATATAGGTGTATCAACAGGTCTACATGATTGGAATACTTGGACAATTCCATATAGACATTGGAAGTTCATACCGAGTAATTCTACATACTATAGTGAACTTACTAAAAAGCAATAAAATCAATAATCCCCCATCTCATCTACATAAACCTTTTACGCACTAAACGTAAAGCTTCGAATCGACAGGGGAATTATTAACTATAATATGTAATTTCTAAATTAATTATACAAATATTTAGTAAAATATGCAATAGTTTTTACAAATATTTTTAAAAATTTATAATTAATAATTGCTATTTTTTTATTATGTAAATATAAAATGCGTTGTAATTGCTCACATTATAAATAACGTTTTCTGTATTATGCTTTTTTTCATTTATATATTCTATTGTAACTTCTATGATAGTTAGCATTATTTCACTAATTACAGATATTATTGGATTATCAATATAATATGATATTACGATTATAAATAGTTTTATTATGAATATAATGATTATATACCTTCAACTTCACCTCCTTTAGCTAATATTTAATTAGATTTGAGGTGAATATTAACTTGTATCAAATTTCCTTCTAATTCTTCCTTTCTTCAATTTTATTAGTAATCAAATTTTTACACTGACAATCATAGCATATATTTATATTATTGTCAAATTCTACTTACTCTCATTAGAAGAAAAGGGAGCAAATTTTCTATATTTAATAGTTAAAAATCATGTATTTACAGATGGAAATAAAAGAATCGCAGCAACATTATTTATATACTTTTTGAACTTTTACACTATTTTATATAAGGATGGAAAGCAGACTATAGATAATAATACACTTGCTGCATTAACATTATTAATAGCAGAATCTAATCCCAAAAAAAGAAGTTATTATAGATTTAATAATGAACTTTTTGAATAATGGTTGAGATTACATTGCAGTAATAATTTACGCAAATAGAGAAAATAAATTTGAAATTGTCTGTGAAAGAGAATGGGACTTGATGGTGTTGTTCATTGGATACCAGGATTATTTAAAGATGATTTTAATTTTTGTGCTATATAAGATAAAACTAAAATAATGATTGAAGAACAAACTTCAAATTATAATGTTACATCACAAGATAATGATAATCTTTTTGATAAAGATGCAAAAATAATTTCAAAAGAAGGAAGGCTATATTATTTACCGCAATAAAGTAATAGTTTTTGGCTTAGTTGGATTGAAATTTTTATATCGAGCATAAAAATACTTGGTTAAATTATCAACACAGATAATCGAACCAAGTATTTTTTTGCTTGTTTATAATTTGTTAATGTAAAGTTAATGTAATGCCGAGAAATTTCTTAAAATTTTGTAAAATTCAAAGAAAGTACCTCCTGTTTGTGATATGGCGTGGAAGCATTGGTACAAAAGGGTTTGACACTCAAAGAAACCCAAAGAAAATGCTGAAAAATAAAAAGCCCAAAATGGACTTTTTGACTTTATTGGAGGCGACACCCGGATTTGAACCGGGGATCAGAGTTTTGCAGACTCGTGCCTTACCACTTGGCTATGTCGCCATATGTATTTGGAGCGAAAGACGGGACTCGAACCCGCGACATCAACCTTGGCAAGGTTGCACTCTACCAGCTGAGCTACTTTCGCATAAGCTATTAATTATAATAGCAAATTTATCTCAAAAAGTCAATATATTACATCTAAAAATTGGTAAAAATAATCTGTTATTTCTTTCCTTTTTATCTCTGTTTCTATTACAATATCTACTGTTTGTATAGTTTCATTACCTATTTTTACTTTTAATGTTCCTATCTTTTTGTTTGCTTCAACTGGAGCTTCTAAATAATATAAACAGTTCGCATCTACATTTATATTATCTACTTCTGCATTTTTTACTGCCATTTTTGTATATTTAAGAGCTTTTAGTTTCATAATTACATTATTGTACACTCCTTTGTTTACATTAATTTGTCTTTCATTTATATTTCTCCATTCATTAAATTTTTCATTTACTATTTTTTCTATATCTATTATTTTATAATTTTTATATACATACTCTATTAATTTTATACTATCTGTTGTTCTTATTTTTTTAGTATCTGCCCCTAATACTACTGTTATAATGTCTAAATTATCTCTTTTACAAGCAGTTACTAAGCATCTTCCTGCGCCATTTGTAAAGCCAGTTTTTACACCATATACACCATAAAGGTTCCCTAACAATTCATTTGTATTTTCTATTGCTTTGCTATAACCGTTTATTGTTACATTATATGCTTTAGTTTCTACTATATTCCTAAATTTTTCTATTTTTAACGCATAATCTGTAATTTTAGCAAGTTCTAATGCTGTTGTATAATGGTCTTCATTATCTAATCCATGTGGAACTACAAAATTGGTATTTTTTAACCCCAATTCTGTTGCTTTTCTATTCATTAAATCCGCAAAACCTTGTATGCTACCTCCAACATATTCTGCCAATGCAACTGCAGCATCATTTCCTGACTCTAACATTAACCCCATTAATAAATCATTTACTGTTATTTTATCATTTGTTTTTAATCCTAATCTTGAGCCTCCTGCTCCCGCCGCTTTTTTACTTACTATAACTGTATCACTTAAATTAGTATTTTCTAAAACTATTATTGTTGTCATAATTTTAGTTGTACTCGCCATTTTAGTTTGCTTATATCCATTCTTTTCATATAATACTTTTCCAGATGCTCTATCATATACCAATGCTATTCTAGAAGATATTTGTGGAATTGCCTGTGCACTAGCTGTTTGCAACATCTCATCTAAATTAATGTTTTCACTATCTTCTATGTTTGCATTTACTGTTGTTGTAAGTAGGCACATACTTAATAGCAGAATTATAATAATCCTTTTTCTCATAAAAAATCACCTTTTAAATTATATTTTAAAAGGTGATTTTTTATGCAAATTAGTCATTCTATATTATTATAATTTTTTATTAAACTTATGAAAACATTCCTCTATTCTCTCTTCTTTCCCAAGCATCTCCTCCTGGTGTTCTTCCATCTTCGTCGTTCTCACCATAGTCTGTATCTTTTTTTCTATTGTTTTCCTTTATTTCTTCATTTACTTTTGTTTTTGCTTCATCTTCTTTAAGTTGCTCTTCTCCTATCATATAATTACATATTTTTATTGATTCTTCTTTATTGTATCCTTGATCCATAAACTTTTCTACTAATGACTCCGCATATTTCTGCATTTCACTATATTGTACCCCATCATTTTCCAAACTTGTTTGCTCAACTTTTGCAAAAGTTGATGTATCTTTAGCTGGATCTGCTACTCCATACTTTGTTGAAGTTGCTTTATTTAGTTCTGCAGAATTATAATCCTTTCCTCTACATTCTATTTCATGTGATGCCCATTGTCCATTAACCCCCTGTCTAGATTCACTTATTTCTAAATATCCACAATTTATATCAATATTTATTCTTACACTTCTAATATCTTTATCATTAGTCTGTAATTTAGTTATCATAGTTTGATAAGGCACCTCTTTTTTTACAGGATTACCATTTGCTCCCATAGATATTGTTTCTTGCCTTATAGACGTTGTAGAAGGTTCAAAGTATTTTGAAGGCTGTGAAATTCCATTTTCATCTATATATTCTGCTTTTATTACTCCATCTTCACTACGATAAAAGTACAAATTTCTTTCTACCTCTGGATGATCTTTGTAAAAATTACTATCGTTTCTTACTATAAGAACATTACATGCTGGAATTCCCTTTTGCTTGGCGATTTCCTGTGTTTCATTATCTTCTTCAGGTATTTTTTCTTCTAAACTTGAACTTTCTGCATTTTCTTTTTCCTCTTCTTCTTTATAGCTTATTACCTTTTCATCTTCTTTTTCTTCAGGCAGTTCAAAGTTAGTATCATTATCCTCTAAATTTAAGCTTTCAAAATATTCTGGACTTATTTGCTTTAATTGTTCTAAAAATTCTGGTGAAAACTCTACATCACCTTTATTATCTACATTTGCAACAAGTACATGATCTTCAGTATATATTTTATATATTACATATACTTCTCTCTCTCCAATTTCTTTATTTTTTTCAATGTTTTCTATTTCAACAACATATGCATTTTCAATACCTACTTGTCCCAAATTTAAGTCTTTATAATATTTTGTATCCCCTATTTTTTGCTCTTCTTGGTTTATCGCGTCTCTTGCAATACTCCTAATTGCCTCCATCTTTTCTAAAATTTCTTTCTTTGTTTGTTCTCTCATATAAACGCCTCTCTTATACTTATTATTGACTATAATATATAAAAAACAGTTCTTATGAACTGTTTTTTATTTATTAAATTGAGAAAATTAAGCTTGCTATTGATGTAGCTGCAACAACTACTATAGCACCCACTATTAATGGTATAAAAGATTTCTTGTATTCTGCTTTTTCCTCAACACTTCCTAGCATATATTTAATTCCTAAGAATGATATTAAGATAACACTTGCTATTACAGCAATATTTCTTATTAATGCAACAACATTACCTGCTTTTGCTGTAAAGCCTTGAGATGCTTCTCCAACCTGTTCAGCAGCATTATTAGCTGCAGTACCAACATTTGAAATTATATCTCCTGGGTTAAATGCTCTGCTTATTGTTGAGCAAGCCATAAATATTATTAATGTAGCTATTATCAACATTGAAATCATTTTTATATTCTTTTTCATATTTTCCCCTCCTTTTTATATTATTGTATAATTAATATACAATTTTGTCTATATAAATTTTCTTAAATAATTTAAGAAAATATTAAAAACATTGTTATATTTTATCAATTAATTTCCCAGAACATTATTTCCTATTGTTACTACAAACTTCCATATAGTAAATGCTGTAAATAATACAATACAACCAGCTATATATGGCACTAACATTTTTTTAATTTCAGCTTTTTCCTCTACTGTTCCTACCATAATTTTTATTCCTAAAATTGCTCCAACTAATATCGCTATTGCTATACCTATTATAAAAAAAGTCATATATATTCTTTGTGATGCATCTTGCAAAGAAGCCATATTCAGTCCATCATTTTCTGGTTCTTCACCTTTTTCTAAAAAGTTACTTGCTGCATTCATCATATCTCCTATTGCATATGAGCTTGATGTTAACATTAAAAGTAATAATACTAAAATTAAAATTATTGTTATTTTATTAATTATACTTTTCATATTTTCACTCTTTCTCTACTACTCTAATGGATGTTCTATATCTATTGGTGGTTTAGGCTTGGGTACTCTTTGTCTTGCGTTTATTACATTATATAATAGTTGTACAATTATTGTAGAACTTACAAGTATAACACATCCTATTATAAATGGTATTAATTTTTGTTTATACTCAGATTTTTCTTCAATACTCCCCAACATTATTTTAAATCCAATAATTGAAATTCCGACTACTGAAAATATAACTGCTACCACTCTAATTACTTGTAAAACAATTCCTACAATTCGCTCTAATTCAGATGTATCATCACTATATCCAGTAGTAGGTTCAAAACTATTTGGGTCACTAATACTAAATGAAATGTTAGATAGTGCAAATATGATTATAAATAATAGAACTAATATATTTTTTAGGTTTTTTATCATTTTTTTGCACCTCCCAAAAATCGTCTTTTTTTTTAATAGTAACATATTTTTTCATTTTTTTCAAGTATTTCCTTAATTTTTCCTTCTTTATAACTAAATGTTATTGTTATATTCACCATTTTTATGTCATTTTCCTTCTACTTTAAATGATATTTGATATTCTTGTCCCTCCAATAATCTCACATTAAATTTCATTGTTATTTCTGAATTTGTTTTTACTTCGCATATATATATATCACTTTCTTCTTTTACTGTTACATTTTTTATGTTATTGTAGTCAATCCATCTTTTTTTTGTATAGTTTTCAAATGTTTTTAATTCTTTAAAATAATTTTCCTTAAATCCTTCTGAAAATTTGCTATATGCATATACATAATCTTCTTCATTTATTGCTTTTAGAAATCTTTTTACATTTATTGTTGCTTTTTGTTTATTAGTTGATGAATTATATTTATCTAAATCATTTGCAATCAAAATAGTATAGTCATCCAAATATACTGAATACTGCATTGCAGCTGTTACTTTAAAAGCATAATAATTTTCATAATCATCTATGCAAATATATACCTTATACGTAGGATAATCTTTTACTAAATATTGTTTTAGTCCTTTTGCTTGGAAATTTGTTAAATAAGATTGAAACTCTGAAAATGTAGGAAATTTCTTTGTTTTATATTCTTCATCTAAGGCATTGTATGCTTCTTGCGGATAATACATTGCCTTTTGTATATAATTATTAAAATATTGTTTTGCAATTTCTTCTTCTGTTAATATAGAATACTTATATTTATTAAATTTTTTTGCATCTATTTTTATATATTCTTTATATCTACTATCTATATTATGTTTTTTTGCATTATTATAATCTGTTTCTGAGGCCTTTAATATTTTAAAAGTTTGACTTGCTCCATCTAATATAACAATTCCATAAATATTTGAAGATTGTTTATTAATTCTAAATGAAACAAAATTTACATTTCCAGATTCATTATCTACTCTATATATTGGGTCTAAAATAAGAGTGGTATTTACGTCGATATCTTTATTTTGAAATATGTAATCTCCTTCTACAATTTCTTCTATAGCGCTATAATTTCCTGCTCCTGCATAGAGGATTAAGTTATTAATACAATTTTTCACCGTATTATATTGGTTAAAATTTTGTACAATAACTCCGCTTTTATCTAAAATTAATTCTCCTTCTGGTGCAATTGCTTCTCCCTTTTCCATTTCTGGAGTTTTTTTAGATAAATAAACTATCATACCAATCACAATAATAGTTATAATAGATAAAGCTATAATAGCAAATTTAATCAATTTTTTGTATTCCATAAATTTCTCCTTTAATTCCAAAATCTATATATTCTAGTAAAACCCCTGTCTTTTGGAATATTATCTTTTTGCCATTTTTCTAAGTTACTTTCACTAACACCTTTTTGAATAGCATGTATAATATTTCCATCTCCTACATATAATGCAGCATGTCCGATGGTTCCCATCTAAGTTATTCCAAACTAATACATCCCCTGGTTTTAAATATGCATTACATTCATCTATAGTAAGTCCTTTTGCATTTTCAAAAATTTTTTTAGCATTCCATTGCTCCTCATAATAACCTGCTGTACTACCAGGAACACTAATTCCGGCAATTCTCATTATACAACCAATAAATTAGCCCTGAACAGTCAAAAGAGTTTGGTCCAATTCTTCCTGGATAGTCATTTGTATATGGGCAACCTAATTTCGCTCTTGCTAAAGTAATAACTGTATTTACTATATTATTTGAACCTTCATATGTGAAAATTTCTTGGTCATGGTTTCCTTTTCTAGCAGTATCTAATCTAGAATTATTGAAAAAATCTAGTTGTTCTTCTGTATAAAACACATAATATTTTCTACCTGCCACACCCTTTCCTTGTTCGCTCATCCAGTTTGGAGTCCAAGGTTCTTGAAAATTCATTGTTCCTTTTACATATGTTTCAAACATAGCATCTTGTCCTTTAATTACGCCAAATAATGAGTCTTTCTTAATCCCTTGATTCCACCACCATTCATCCCATATGGCTTTAAGTTGTTCAGGGCTATCTTTTTCATATCGCGCATATATTTCACGAAATTTATCCCAATTAAATCCATTTCCGCCTCTACCACCTGCTAATAGGTATAAAGCATATTTTTGTTGCATAGATAGTTCTAACCCTTCAGTTTTCCTATCTACCAAATCTTTCCAAGTTTTCCAAACATTTTCCCCTACTTCATCAACCAATTCTTTTTCTATGTAAATATTTTTGTTATCAATATCGCTATTGCTGCCTGTATAATTAGGTCCATTGGTGCCAAATTGTTTGTTAACCCAGTCTGCAACATTTGATACTTGAATATCTGTTACTCCATCATTAGACACTTTTCCTGGTTTTTTAAAATTCTCCCATTGTGATTTCCATTGTAAATCCGCATTACCAATTGTTGGATTTCCACTACCATCACCATACATTTTATAATATTTTCCATTTGCAGACATAGGAGCACTTGGCCCAGAATGCGAAAATTGATATTGATATTCTAAAAAGCTTGATATTCCAACATTTACGAACTCATTATTTAATATTAAGTCTGGCCAAGATATCTCTAATTCTGTCACACCATAATCTTGTCCATCATACTTATATAATAAATATTTTATAGTATTTACCATATCTACTGTTCCTGCATTTTTTTCTAATTGTTCAAATAACATTGCCCTTGCGTCTGTACGATCCTTTGCTCTTTCTGATTTGCTATAGTAATATAAAAATCCGTTTTCATCTTCTGGTGTCTCTTTTATTATCTTTATTGGCTCTGCTTCTACTTTTGTTTTTGTGTGTTTTTCATATATATATTCTATAGGTTGTAAAATTCTATTCGTTTTAGTATATAAAGTAGATTTGGTATCTGGAAATACCCAAATCGAACTAGAAAACTCTTCTTTATTATTAACTTCTTCTCTGCATTTTTCTATATATTCATTTTTACCAATTTCTTCTTTAGATAATTCTATTTTGGGATAATCATGATAATCTTCTGTTTCGTCATCTGGAGAATTATTTTCTATATCTCCATTTGTTATAACTTGTTGATATGTTGGTCCTTCTACTGTTTCAGTATATACTGAATATACTCTTTCATATTCTAATGCCCAATTACTAATTTTTAGTAAACCAAAAGTACATTGATTATATGTAATAGTCGTACTTTTGTCTATTGCATATGGTCCTCTTTCTTCTTCTGCAGTATACGCTTTGCCTGTAAATGTAATTGGCTCTCTGTTTACATCTATTGTTTTTTCTGCTTGAGCTCCTAATTGTTTTTTAGTTAATTTTGCAATATACCAAATAGATTCATATTGTTTTAAATAAGATAAAGTCCATTTATATCCATTATACTCCCATTTGAAAGAACCATCTTCATCTGTTCCAATTTGTTCTTTATTTGTTCCCTGTTCCCATCCATTCTCATTTCTAATTTGTAATATTCTATTCCATTTTATTTTTGATTCATTTAATACTTCAATTGTTTCTCCTGTAGTTGTGTATGTACCTTTAAGTTTTCCATTTAAGTCATAATATAATTTATCTGTTTCTGTACATTGATATTTCTCTTTTGTGATAGTCACTATTTCCTCTTCTTGCAACCCTAATATTACCTCATTTTTGCATACAGAATTGGCTAAATTTTCGCAAAACTCTGTATCTTCCAGATAAACCATGAGGTTTACTAATAAAGGATATGTCATGCCATATTTAGAAATTAAATTTTTATATGCAACTCCTTCTTCCCCATTAAAATTAGTAGTTTCAACAATATTTTTATTTTCTTCTTTATCTCCTGTGTATCCATCTTCATATACATATTCTGTAGAGGTCTTTTTTACTGTTGCTACTAGCAAATTATCATTATTTAATGAAAAATATTTATTTATATTTTCATCATTTTTTTTAGCATCAAATTCGCTTTTAGGAATATATGTAAGCTGAGTTTTGTTATCTGTTAAATTTCCTCCATTATTTACAATATTTGTTCTTTGTATTTTTACTATTCCTTGTATTTTATTATCTTCTAATGAGATATTTGGTAATGGAACAGTTGTATCTTTTCTTAAGTCTAAAGATTCTGAGGCAATTTGTGATTTATAAAATAAAAACAATAATTTTAATGTTTCTTCATTTCCATATTTTTCTAATTTATATCCATTTTTAACAAGTGCTACAATAAAATTAATGTTTGCCTCACTTAAGTCCGTAATATTATTGCTTAATAAGAATTCTTTTACATCTTCTATTTCCTCTTCTGTTATATCATTATAATTAATTGCATAATAATAATCTCCTGTTGTTGCATCTTTTTCTATATCTAACTTTATTGTAGGATTTATAATATCAGTGTCTAATTCTCCTATTGTATTGCCAAGTGCACTTTCCAATGAAGATGTAGCATTATTGGATTTATCTCCTGTTATAACATAATAAAAGCTTGCTATTAGTATGATTTGCACTATTGAAGCTGCTATTATTATAACTGTCCATCTAAAAACTCTACTTGTTGCCATTTTTTTTATAAAAGCTTTCAAATTCTGCCCTGCTTGTTTTGCTTTTTGAGCCGCATTTTTTGCTCCTTTTCCTGCTTTTTGTAGTACTTCTGATGAATCAAACTCTTCATTATCTTGCATATATCCATCACCACTTTTCTATATATATATTTCCATTCTTAATTCTTTTTCATTATTTGTTTTATAATTTAAAATTATATTGTTAAAATTAATTTTTCTTTCAGTATCTGTTGTATTTTTATATGCTTTAGGAAATTTTAATGTTATGTTTTTTATTATTTTAGGTGGAATTATTAACTCCTCATCTAAAATTTCGTACAACTTAGCCGAATACACCATATTGTTTTCATCTGTTAAAATTATAGATTTGGTGTTTCTAGATTTAGTTAAACAAATTCTGTTGTTTGAATAATTTTCCACTTTTATGTTGTATATTTCATCTTCTAGGTAAATATATTTACTAACAATTACCACCTTTACACTGTTTTTTTCTAACTCTTTTTTTATTTCTTGATGCCCAATATAACTATTAATATTTAATTTATATATTCCATTTTCATTAACTATTGTATAATAATCCTCTGTTTTTTTATTATTTGTTCCACCTGTAGATAGTTTGTCCTCCCAAAGTTCTATTCTGTAAATGGAGTTTTTGGCATCTTTTATCCATGATTGATAATTATATGATTTTTTATTTTTAAAATAAATATTAATATAATTTTTAGTAAATTCTTCTGGCGTTTTATACACATAATTTTTACAATCACTAGAAAGTAAATTATATGCTTGCTCTATCTCACTTTTGTTGCAATATTCAATAAAATTTTTTATTATTTTTGTCTCATTATCACCTTTATTATTCCTTATATTATTGGTTATTGCTGGATATTCTGGATTATTGTAAATATCAGAATAAGCAGTAGTATTACTACTACTACTTTTTCTGTTTTCTTCTTTTGCATAATTATTTAGTACTCTTATAACTCCTATTGCTAAAATCACTGCAACTATTACTATCCAAATTATATACCTGTTTTGATTATAAAACCTAAGAATTCTATACATAATAAGGTGTTTCCTTTCATTTTTTATTTTCCAAGAAGTTGCACTTTTTTATTACAACTTCTGTAAAAAACAAAACTATTTTTAATTATGAGAATTTTTTTATATTTTTATATAGTTCATCTACATTATCAGTTGGTATACCATTATTGCTTAGGAAAGCTTCTAATTTAGTTCTATCATGTAATATACTTGCTGGACAATCTTTTGCCATTTTTATGTATGCAAGTGCATCTGCCGAAGACATTCCTGAATCAATTGCTTTTTTCATCTTTGAGATATCTGTAATACCAGCATTTAAAAACTCTTGTGAATATTCTCTCATCTCTTTACTTCCATATTTACGTTCTAAAGCTGCATACTCTTTACTCTGCCTAAACTTTTTATCTGCTTGTTTGTTTTGATAAGCTTCTGGATCGGCACCTTCTAATCCTGCATTAATTCCATTTGCTGTTCCTTCGATTATATTGCCTGGTATATTTCCTACTGCATTTCCTACTGCATATCCTGCTGCTACTCCTGCAGCTCCATATTGGAATGCTTTTGATGCATCTCCACTAGCAACTCCAGCACCCATACCAATCATTCCTGCTGTTAATCCTCCTGCTACTCCTAATAATTTTGCTCCTCTCTTTCCCCACTGTTTTAGTGAGCCTTTTCCCCATAGCTTATATCGTGTACCTACTCCATTAATAAATCCTCCAATTTTTTTTCTTTTCTTTTGCTGTGGAGCAGATATCCCGTGGACTCCAGATGCATTGTCTGAACTCGTGGAAGCAGTGCCTTCCAAACCTACTTGTTGTACTCTTGTGGTTGATGTATCTAGGCTATGTATTCTTTCTCTACCATTTTGTGAATTAGCTTGTGCATCATTAGCTACTTGAACATTAGAGTTTTCATTACCAGCATCAGTTCCTTCATGATTAGCTACTGAACTATTAGGACTAGTTACTGAACTACTAGAACCATTTTGCAATGGTGCAAGTGAAGCTGGATTTGTGGCTGTTCTTATTGGCTTATTAGCTTCGCCACTTCCACCATTTCCACCTTTTGCTCCTCCTTTATGTCCCATACCTTTTAACTTATTCATTCCATTCATAATCATAGCACCACCAGCAGCAGCTCCAAGTTGACTTACTGTGCCTGCTTTTTCAAATCCAAACATTTTTCTCATAAACTTTTCTGCTGGTACCATAAATCCAATTGCAACTATCGCATATATTGCATTTATACTTATTAAATCATTTGCCGTTCCAATTAAAAGAAAGTATATAACTAAATGTAGTGGTTGTAACAATGCATTAAATATATATTCCCTTAGCCACATTGATAATGCTTGCGCCTGTCCATCTTTTATTTTATCTAAAGGATATGTTAAACATATTAATGGAGCAATCATAGTTAAAAATGCCATATATATTACCCTTTTTAAATATTGAAAAGTAAATGTAATAGTTAATATTACTAATGCTACATACATTAATGTGGTTGCAAATTGATCTATAAAGCTTGCTGAATACTCTACCGACCACCTTATTTGAGCAAAAAATACATCTGTACCATCTTCAGTTAATATATTTCCACTTAAAAAATTAGTTATTAATTCAACCATATCTAATATAAATACCATTACATAATGTAATATAAACAATAAGCATATTGCTACTAACCAATCTACAAGCATTTTTTTATATTTTGCACTATCTTTACTAGTACTACTAATTATTATTCTAATAGCTATATATACCAAAGTAGAAAGTAAACTAACTAAAGCAATAATTCTCATTGCTTTATACATTTTCGAAATAGTAGGTTGTAATGCTAAAGCAGTGGACTTATTCTTCCATTCTTCCGTAGCGGTCTCTTCGGTTGGCGTAAAATTAAACACACCTCCGCCTCTGGCTAACGCGAAGCAAGCACCAGCATCACTAAATCTTGTTACGCATTCATATCCAGAATCTATTCCTTGGTTATAGTCGTCAAATAAATACCAAGTATATTTTATATCATCATTAGATTTCCAAGTTATTATTACTTCATCTCTTTTATTTATTATTGCATTATCTGGAAAATAGCATGATTCAACTAAGTAACCTTTTAGTTGATTAATATTTGAAAAGTCTGTATCTTGCTCCACGCCATTCTTAAATAACTCGATATAAAAGCTATCATCTGATAACCAATCCTTGTCATCAAACATCCAAAGTCCCGAAGTAATAGCGTATCCCCAAGGATATGTATCCAAGATGTATTCATCACCATAATCCGTCCTCCAATTTATCCTAAACGCACCATTAATGTCCCCGCAGCCAAAGAATGTACAATGTGGTCCTAAATCCAAATCATAATTTGTTTTTAAATTGTCGTACAGTTCCCATGTTCCCGGGTCTCCACTTCCCATTCCTCCATCATGCCAAAAGAATTCGCCGTTGTCTACCCAGTAACGTGTTTTAATTCCATCAGGTGGAGGCGATATAAAGTTTATACTAAATCCCGGAACTTTTCCAGAAAATATTACTGCTGGAGTATATTTAAAAACATAGTCACCTCTTTGCTCAATTTCTGTTTCGTAAGTGACAAATATATTTTGCAATTTTTGCATCACAGAATCGCCAATTCCACAGAGTAACATTTTAATTGGTTGTAATAAAACTCCTCCTAATTTTTCCCATCCATTTTCTGCATGCACATAATTAGGCAATATAAAAGTGAATATTGCTATAAATACTAAAAATATTGGTATTACTTTTTTAAAAATGTTCTGCTTAATTTTTTTCATATTCTTACTCCTTTATATTTTTTTACCTTCTTATGTATATTATCTTACTTTTTTTGCGAGTTTGTTTAAGTTTGTTTCTACAAATTCAAATTCTTTTTTAGTTGGTGTTATTTGTAGAATTGCTGTGTCTGGTCCTACTTTAAGTAATCCTTCTCCTATTGTACATGTTACTAAAAAGTTTGCTTCTCCTTCACTTAATTTAAATACTTCTTTTAAATATGATATTTCTGATTTATCTTGTGCTAAGAATAATTTTGTATCTGATGACGTTAATACTGCTTGTGCCGCCTCATTTTCGTAAAAATCTTGAAATCTTTGTGAAACTATTGCTAAAGATACATTTCTTTTTCTTGCACGTCTTGCCATTTTATTTAAAAAGTCTACTGCCTCTGGGAATGGTAAAAGCATCCAAGCTTCGTCTACAATTACTCTTTTTTGTGTAGCTTTTGTTTTATCTTCACTATTCTTTTTTACATATTTTTCCCAAATCCAAGAAAGAAGTATTTGTTGTGCAAGTGGTCTTGCAAACCTTTCCTCTAATTGGGATATATCCAAATTTATAAATGGTACTCCTTCTAATAAATCAAAGGTAGATTGTCCATCAAAATATGCCATTTGTCCATTTAGCTCTCTTACATATTGTTTCATAACTTTTGCTAAATAGCTATAGTGAAATTCGTAATTTTTATCTGTATTTTCTTTTGCCTTTTGTAGTAATGTTTTATACCATGAACCTATTGTTGGCATTTCCTTTTTTTCTTTATATAATGTTTGCTTTATTGCTCCTGTGTTTTCTTTATATAAACTCTTTGGATCAGCTGTTATTCCACATCTTACATATTCCTCTGCAACTGCTTCTGCTATAATTTGTTTTGTAAGCTCATTTACTTCTGCACTTCTTGTGCTTCCACGTGCCATTGTAATTAATGCTTGTGTTACATCTTCTATTTTATTTTCTATATTTAATATAGGTCTCTCTTTTCCTGTTATTTCATCTTTTATATATTCTATTTCTATATCAAATAAATTTATAATTGTTTTTGAGGTTGGGCTTATTACAACATTTATTCCACCTAAACTTTCTGCTACTGCTCCATATTCTCCTTCTGCATCTAATGCTAAGCTCTCTACTCCCATAAGAACAGAAGACCTAGAAGTTAATGTTTTCATCGTAACAGATTTTCCTGCACCAGATTTTGCAAATACTACCATATTATAATTTGTTAGTTTATTGCTAAAATTATCAAATAAAATTGGTACTCCAGTTTGTTTGTTAATTCCTAATGGTATTCCTGTAAAATGTCCTACCTCTGAAGTTGTAAATGGGAATACTGTTGCCATAGAGTTTCTATCAAATGTGTGTTTTTTTCCTATGTTATTATTCTTCATTAATGGCAAATTAGCTTTAAAAGCTTCTTCTTGTACTGCCCATGCTGACTTTACTCCTACTAAGCTTTTTGACATTTCTGCAGCAAGTAATTTTGTATATGCATCTAATGATTGTAAATTATATGAAAAAAGTGTAGCAACAACAGTGGCTTCGAAAAGCTTATTAAATCCTGACGCTATTTCATCTCTTAGTCCTTCAGCTTCTAGTCTTTTTTGTGCTAAAAGACTTTCTCTATTTATATTTCCTCTATCTGCTGCAACAATTCTTTCTGTTTCTAATTGATTTATGACCCTATTTAATTCATTTTGTGATTTTTCTTCTGAAACAGGATTTATATATACAGAAGTGTTTATATCTCCAAATAAATACATATCTCTAAATAGTTCCGGGAAAGTACACATTCTAGGAAGACTAGATACAAAAAAGCTTCTCGCATATCTTGTAGTATTAGAAATTATTTCTAAATGGTCTAAATGCGAAGCATCTATTCCTGCAGGTGCAATAAGTTCTTTTAATGTTTTTTTCTTTAATATTCTTGGTTCTTGCTCCTGTGAATTAAGCATTTCTGCTTGCATTTGCTCTAGTTCTTTTTTTTGTTTTTTGGTCATCTCCATTCCCCTCCTTATCTTCTGTACTATTTTTTACATTTTCTATGGCTTTTTCTGTAAGTGATAATCCTATATATGCTCTATTTTCCTTAAGCAATTTTTCTGCCATTTCTCTTACTAAAGTTTTAAAGTTTTCTTCTTTTTTATCTATTGTTTTTTTTCTGGATGCTTTTACACTATTAATAGCTTCTTGAGCTAATTCTATGGCTTTTGTTTCTGCATCTTTATCTAGTGCTTTCATTCTTTTATCTAGGGCATCTGGAGCTGTTGAGTATAATTCATCATATCCTGCTTCTAAAGCTTTATTAATTCCAAATATTTCCGAATCATCTCTGTTATATGCTACATAAAGTAAATCCATGAGTTCTACCGAATTCATAATTTTTGCTTTTACACTAGACATAAATAATGTTCTGACTATGGATTGTGCTCTTACATACAATTCTGAAAATATTATACTTCTTTTTCCTTCTTCATCTGTGACATTTGTTCCAATTTCACTAGCATAGTATGGAATTACTATGTAATAAGACTTTTTTAATACATTTTTGCTTTTGCTGGTTGCTTCTATATTATGTATTACATCTATACCATAATCATATAAATTTTGTAGTCTTAGTAATTCTAATTTTGTTTCTTGTTTTTCTTTTTCTGTTACACTATTTGGATTTTGCATTATGTAGGCTTGTTCTTTTTGTTTTCTATATAGCTCTACTTCAACATTTCTTAATCTTTCTTTATACATTCTTATATTGTCTTCTATATTTACTGTTCTTGTTTGTATGTATAATTGAATTGGAAACCTTAATGTGCTTAAAAATTGTTGAAATCCTAGTTCTACAGAATTTTTCTCTACTTCTGACATCAAGTCATAGTTTACTCCTTCACATGCAAGAACCATAAGGTATTTTTCTCCATTATCTTGGATTATCATATTATCTTCTATTTTATCAAATTGCATAAAATCAGATATCGGTATTGGTGTATATTGTCCTCCTTTTTGTGTCTTGCTTGTAGTATTATTGGTTTTATTTTTCTCTCCTCCCATTACCTTCTTTTTATAAGACATATACCAATAAACAAATCCCAATAATGCAATTGCTATTAACAAAAACATTACTACCAATAATAATATTGATGTTAAATTTTCTAATCCTCCCATTTATTTTCCTCCTTTGTATAAACATATATCCTTTTACCTTTTCTTTTAAAGTTAATTAATCTTAATATTACTTCATCTAATTTTTCTCCCCCTGCTTTTCTAGTAATATCAAAATTATTTGTTTCTGGAATTTTTATTGTAGCTATGCCATATCCAATTGCTGCAAATATTAATGCAACAATTATTCCTATCATACCATTAATAAGCTTGTAAAATATTATACCTATTATTCCAAATATTACTGTGTAGATTAATGCTTTTGGTGTAAATATATATAATATTCTTCCGCTCGCCTTTTACATTTCTTGGAATTTCATGAGTTGCCACTTTCATTCCCCCTTAGTGTATATTCATATATTATTATATCAGATATTAGTTTTTATTGGAAGGTTTTGTAGAAAAAAAATACAGATTTAAATATAAATTTAATGTAATTGTCATTTATTTGTAACATATCTGTAATACTATATGTCACTTTTGGGACGTTCCTTTTTGTGACATTTTGTCACTCTAGAGACAGATCTTGGGCAAATATAAAAGGAGGTCTATTTTTGAGATCTCCTTTTATATTTGTTCTCTTATATAATTTTTACTTCCTCATTTTCTACTATTACTTTTGCTTTTTTGCCTACTATTATTTTTCCATCTAACATTGCTTCTGCTATTTTATCTTCTAGTATGTTTTGTATGGTCCTTTTTAGTGGCCTTGCGCCATACTTTATATCCACTCCTTTTTCTATAAGTAATTTTTTTACGCTTTCATCTATTTCTATGTCTATTTCTTGTTCTTTTAATCTACTTATAAGTTGATTTAGCATTATATCCATTATTTTCCTTATATCTTCATTGTTTAATTTATGGAATACAATGATTTCATCAATACGGTTTATGAACTCTGGTCTAAATTGTTTTTTTAGTTCTCCCATTACATCTTTTTTTATAGTTTCATATTCTTTTTGAGTTTCCTCATTTTTATTGTTATCATTTGAAAATCCTAATATATTTTTATCTGTAATTAATCTTGCTCCTATGTTAGATGTCATTATAATTACAGTATTTTTAAAATTTACAGTTCTTCCTTGTGCATCTGTTAAACGTCCATCATCTAATATTTGTAGTAACATATTCATAACATCTGGATGTGCTTTTTCTACCTCATCTAATAATATTACAGAATATGGTTTTCTTCTTATTTTTTCTGTTAGTTGACCTCCTTCATCAAATCCAACATATCCAGGAGGAGAACCTATTAGTTTTGATACAGAGTGAGGTTCCATATATTCAGACATATCTATTCTTATCATTGCATTTTCATTTCCAAACAACGTTTCTGCCAATGCCTTTGAAAGCTCTGTTTTTCCTACTCCTGTTGGTCCCAAGAATAAGAATGAGCCTATTGGTCTGTTAGGATCTTTTAATCCTACTCTTCCTCTTCTTATTGCCTTTGCAACTGCTTCTACAGCTTCATTTTGTCCTATAACTCTCTCATGTAAAGTTTTTTCAAGATTTTTTAATTTTTCATTTTCATCTTGCGTTAATTTTTTTACAGGTATTCCTGTCCAACTAGAAATAACATCTGCAATATCTTCTTCAGTTAATACAGATACACTTTTTGTATTTCTGTCTTCCCATTTTTGTTTTTCTTTTTCTAATTTTTTCTTTGTCTCATTTTCTTTGTCCCTTAAATTTGCTGCCTTTTCAAAGTCTTGGACTCTAACCGCTTCTTCTTTTTCTTTATCTATACTTAATACTTTATCTTCTAATTTTTTTATGCTATCTGGTCTTGTATAATTTCTCATTTTAACTCTTGAAGCTGCTTCATCAACCAAGTCTATTGCTTTATCTGGCAAAAACCTATCATTAATATATCTAACAGATAGCTTAACTGCTGATTCTATGGCTTCTTTTGTTATTTTTACATTATGATGTGCTTCATATTTATCTCTAATTCCTTCTAATATTTCTACAGTTTCATCAGGTGTTGGTTCTCCCACATTAACTGGACTAAACCTTCTTTCTAGAGCAGCATCTTTTTCTATATATTTTCTATATTCATTAAGAGTTGTTGCTCCTATTACTTGTACTTCTCCTCTTGCTAACAATGGCTTTAAAATATTTGCAGCATCCACGGCACATTCTGCTGAGCATGCTCCTACTATTGTATGAATTTCATCTATAAACAATATTACATCTCCAACTTTTTTCACTTCTGCTAAAGATTTTTTTATTCTTTCTTCAAAATCTCCTCTATATTTAGCCCCTGCTACCATACTTGATATATCTACATTTACTACTCTTTTGTTCTTTAATGTTTCTGGTACATCTCCTGCTATGATTTTTTCTGCTAATCCTTCTACTACGGCTGTTTTTCCAACACCTGGTTCGCCTATTAAACAAGGATTATTTTTTGTTCTTCTTGATAATATTTGTACCACCCTTTGTATTTCCTCTGTTCTACCTATTACTGGATCTAACTTTCCTTCTCCTGCTTGCTTTGTTAAATCTGTACCAAATTGATTTAGTGTTGGTGTTTGGTTAAAGCTCCCTATATTTTTATTATTTGCTTGTTTAGAATTTAAGTTAATATTTTCGTCTTCACTTACTAATTTTATTATTTCATTATATATTTTTTGAGGATTTATATTTAAATCCAGCATTATTCTTACTGCTACGCTGTCTCCTTCTTTCATTATTCCTATTAGCATATGTTCTGTTCCTATATATTCAGAGTCTAACCTTTTAGCTTCTTTAAAAGCATTTTCTATAACTCTTTTTGTTCTTGGAGTAAAACCTATTGTTTCTTCTACGTTTGTATCTTCATTTCCTCTTCCTATTAACATTTCTATTTCTTCCAATACTTTTTCTGGTGTTAAATTTTGCATTTCTAATACTTGACTTGCTACTCCAGTTCCTTCAGCTATTAGCCCATATAGTAAATGTTCTGTTCCTATATAATTGTGGTTTAACTCTATAGCCAATTCATTTGCAATTTCTAATGCCTTCTCTGCCCTATTGGTAAATTTATATGTCATCTTGGACACTCCCTTTCTTTTTGTCTTTAATTATTTAGTATTTGCTTTACTACCTTAGATCTTTCTATATCTCTATCATATGCATCTAACTCTTTTGCTAAGTATTTTTGCAAATTTCCTGGTTTTGTATATGTTTCTAATTTACTCACTTTCATATCATCTAGTTCTTTTATAATTCCTAAGTCTGTTCCTAATTTTACATCTGACAATAACTTTCTGCATTCTTCTGAAGATAATTTCATTGCATTTGCTAATATTCCATATGCTCTATAAACTCTATCTTCTAGGTCTATTTGTCTTTTTGTTAAATATTTTCTAGCCAGTCTTTCTTGCTCTATAACCTTTTCTGTTATTGTTTTTATGTTTTTTATAATCTCTTTTTCTATTAATCCTAAAGACTGATTATTAGAAATTTGATATATGTTTCCCTTACTTTGAGTTCCTTCTCCATATACTCCCCTAATATTCATTCCAAAATTGTTTACTACGTTTAGTACTTTTTCTATATTTCCTGTTAATGTTAATGCTGGTAGATGTACCATTACAGATGCTCTTAAACCTGTTCCTACATTTGTAGGGCACGAGGTTAAATATCCATATTTTTCGTTTGTAGCATATGTTACTAGCCCATCTATTTTTTCATCTATTTCAATAGCTAAATTTAATAGTTCTTCTAATTCTTGTCCCGAAGAAAATACTTGTATTCTAATATGATCTTCTTCATTAATCATAATGCAAATATTTTCCTCATCATTTATTAATATTGCTCCATTTTTGTTAGTAGCAAATTCTGGGCTTATTAAATGATTTTCTATTAAAGTTAATTTTGTAATATTATCTATATTTCTTAATTCAATGTATTTTAGTCCATATCCTATACTTGGTACTATTTCTTTTATTTTTTTTAATATCTGTTCTAAATCTTCTTGTTTTGCTTTATCTTTAAATGGAAAGTCTGCTAAATTTCTTGCAAGCCTTACTCTTGAACTAATAACTACATCTGAGTCTTTTCCATTTTGTAAATACCAATTTGCCATAAAACTTTTCCCACCTTCTACTCTTTATTCATACTTTTTATTTCATCTCTTATTTTTGCCGCTTCTTCATATCTTTCTTCTTTTATAGCTTGTTTTAAATCCTCATTAAGTTTCTTTAACTTATCATTTTCTTCATTATCTTTTTCTACTTTCTCTTTATTAATATTATATTCATCATTTTCTTTATCCACAAATTTACTATTTCGCCCAATATGTCTATTAGACCCCTGTATATTTTTCAATACGGGATCTATTCTATCTTTAAATACATCATAACAATTTGCACATCCAAATTTACCTTTATCAATAAATTCATCATATGTCATTCCACAAACATCACATTGTAGTGCATTACTTTGAGCAAAGTTTGGTAAAAAACTTTCTTCAGCATCTTCAAAGAAATTTCCGAAAAAGCTAGAAAAATTTATTGGAATATTAAAATCCATTTTCTCTAGCCCTAAATCTTTCGCACATTTTTCACATAATGCCATTTCCTTTTTTACACCATTTATTATTTGAGTATATCTAAAATTCACCTCGTTTTTTCCACAATTTTGACATAACATATTAATACCTCCTATTCTTAATGTCACTTTGGGGACGTTCCTTTTTGTGACATTTTGTCACTCTGGGGACAGACCTTTTCTTCAGGGGTGTCCCCAATTGGGCAATCGGGACAATTAGGGACTGTCCCCAATTGAGCTAATTTTTTTGCTTTTTCTTTTTGTTCTTCTGGGGTTATCCATTTAAAATATGAAGACATAAATTCTCCATATTTTGTTGTATCTTCTATTTGTGCTGGTTCTTCTTTTGCGATGTTTTTTTGTTTTTCTATTTTTTTATTATTATCTTTTTTCATAAACTATGCACTCTCCTTGTGATTAGTTTAGTGCATTTTATTTTTTTTATTCAATATATTTATTTAATGCTTCTGCTACTCCATCTGAGTTATTATTAGAGGTGACTATGTTTGCATATTCTTTTATATATGGAGCACTATTTTCCATGGCGATTCCCAAGCCTGCATTTTCTAGCATTTCTTTGTCATTAATGTTGTCTCCTATTGCGATTACTTCTTCTTTTGATATTTCTAATTCATTTATTAAATATTGTATTGCGTTCCATTTGTTTACATTTTGATTTGTTATTTCTGTATAATAATATCCAATCTCTATTTCCTCTGTGCCATATTTTATTATCTTCCTTGACATATGTGCTACATCTAACACATCTATTTTATTTATTGTTCTTAATTTTTTTATAATTCCATTAAATATTACATTATGATCATCACAAATATTTATTTTTAAATAGTCCTCTTCTTTTCTATCTTTTATATATTTATACATGTCTTGAACTATATTTATGTTTGTTTTTTGTCCTTCTGGCTTTTTTTCGTTTTCTTGATGATAGAAAAGCACATTATAATTTAAAGATTTTGCTATAATATTTTGAGTTGTGCTTATACTATAATATATACTGTTTTCTTCACATATCTGTATTATTTGTAAAACTTTTTCTTTTTCTATAAAATTATCATATATTATTTTTTCATTTTTTATATTATAAATTAATGAACCATTTCCACAAATAACGTAGTTTTCTGCTCCTAATTCATTTGCTATGCTTTTTACAGATGCAAAACCTCTACCTGAACATAATACTATTTCGCTACCTTTTTCTATGACTCTTTTTATTGCTTGCTTATTTACTTCTGAAACTTGGCTATATGAATTTAAAAGTGTTCCATCTAAATCTATTGCAACTAATTTATACATTTTTGCTTTCACTTCCCTTTTTTTTACTGATATCTTGTTTTTAGTTTTAGTATTATATCATTAATTAATATTTATTTACAATAAATTTCAACAAAAATTACCAGTTTATTTTTTTATTTATTGCACAGTATATATAATGAAAAAACAAAATGTTTTTTTATTAAAAATAAGTCAACACATTCTAGGAGGTGAAAAACATGACAAATAACAGTAATAAATCTGCAGTTCCAGAAGCAAGAGAAGCTCTTAACAAATTTAAATATGAAGTAGCTAGCGAAGTTGGTGTTAATTTAAAGCAAGGTTATAATGGAGATATATCAGCTAAAGACGCTGGTAAAATAGGTGGACAAATGGTTAAGAAAATGATAGAGCAAGCTGAACACAATATGAAATAGTTCTTGCGTGACTTTTAGTTTTTCTATAAAAACGTAAAAAAGAAATCTGTTTAGATATACATATTTAAGCAGATTTCTTTTTAGTTTATTTAATTTTTATTAATAAATTGTAAAAATAGTTGTTTTTTCACGTTTCCGAATTTTTGTTTTTATGCTCATTTTATCAAGGTGTTATTTTGTGTTTGAAAGTGTTGTCTTCGAGTTATTTCCTTTATTAACTTTAAAGTGACTTTTTTCTGTTTTTTTCTTGACATTATTTTCTTTTTGGATTATATTAAAAAAGGTGCTGGAAAATTTTGGTTAATTTTTTGACTCTTTGTCGATTTTTCAGTAATAATTTAGTATAGGAGATGGAATATATGTTAAATTTCGCTTTATGCGATGATAACGAATGTGTACTTTCCAGACTCTCAAAAATGCTTGAATCTTTATTTATTAAGCATAATTTTGATTGTAATGTAACTTTTACTTCCGTTGATCCTAATTCCTTTTTAGCCTATGTTCTTAACAATCATGTTGATGTAGTATTTTTAGATATTGATTTAAAAAACAATATTAGTGGCTTAAATTTAGCTGAAACTATTAGAAAGCATAATAAAAATATTTACATTATTTTTACAACAGCTCATTTAGAATATGGACTTATGGCTTACAAATATAAAACTTTTGATTATCTTGTTAAGCCTATTTCTGTTGAAAGATTAGAAGTTACTGTTTCTCGACTTTTGGAGGATATAACTGAGAGCCATTGTAAATATTTAAAATTGAGTAATAATAAAATAATTATAATATGTGATTCTATTTGTTACATAAGAAAAGAAGGTATGAAATTAATACTACAGGCAGATGATAGACCATACACTATATATAGTTCTTTTAAGAATGTTATGCCAAATTTGCCTAATAATTTTGTCCGTTGCCATAAGTCATATATTGTGAATATTAATAAAATTGAACATATTGTTAATAATCAAATAATGTTAAAAAATAAAAATATATGTTATATTGGCCCTAATTATCAAAAAACTTTTATGGAGGTTTTGAAACATGGAAATCTTTCAAACAATTTGGACAGCATTAACTACGCCAAATGAATTTTTAACAAATATTCTTTCTATACCGCTTGCTTTTTTAGATGCATTTGTTTGTATGATACTTTTTACTACAATTTTAAATATCACTACCACACGTAAACAAAGGTTGTTATACGTTTTAATATTTGGAACTTTTACTAGTTTAACTAATTTAATTATTTCTAATTCATTTATTATTTTGCTATTAAGTGTAATACTATGGCCTGTATTAGTAATTTTGATATTTAAAACCTCTATTTTAAAGGGAATATTAGCTGAAATTATACCTTATATCCTATCGCTCTGCTTAGAATTATTTATTACTAAACTTTTATATATCGTATTCCAAATAAATACTAATGATATACTTACAATACCCTTACTTAGATGTTCTTTGGCATTATTAATATATGGTATAATTTTTGGTATGACTTATCTTATAACTCATTTTAAAATGTACATAAAAATATTTGATGGATTATCTAAAAAGTCTAGAACTTTACTCATTTTTAATGCTATCTCACTTATTCTAATTATTGTCTCTCAATTTTACTTGGTTATGTTTTATAATACTTCGCTTCCTATATATATAACCTCAATTAGTATTATAGGATTATTAGCATATTTTTTACTTAGTATATATAGCATACTAAATATTTCCAGATTAGAAATAACCTCACGAGATTTAGAGCAAGCACAATTATATAATAAAACTCTAGCTATCTTACATGATGGTTTAAGAGCTTTTAAACACGATTTTCACAATATAGTCCATGCAATTGGTGGATATGTAGATACAGAAGATTTAGAAGGCCTTCGCAAATATTATTCTCAACTATTAACTGATTGTCAAAGAGTAAATAATTTAACAGGTTTAAGTCCAGAAACAATTAACCATCCTGCAATATATAATGTTTTAGCAAATAAATATCATAAAGCTAATGAGACTGGTATAAAAATTAATTTAGAAATATTTTTAGACTTAAGCGAAATTGACAAAAGTATGAAAATATACGAGTTTACAAGGATTTTGGGAATTTTATTAGACAATTCCATAGAAGCTGCTAAAGAATGCGATGAAAAATTAATAAATTTGACTATTAGAAAAGATGAACACAAACATCAATTATTATTAGTAATAGAAAATACATATAAAAACAAAAATGTAGATACAGAAAAAATATATGAAAAAGGTTTTTCTACTAAAACTGGCAATACAGGCTTAGGTTTATGGGAGGTTAGACAAATATTAAAAAGAAATGATAATTTAAATTTATTTACTTCTAAAGATTCTGAATATTTTAAGCAACAATTAGAAATATATTATTAACAATAAAGAGTACCTAATTTTAATAATTAAAATTAGGTACTCTTTATTGTTGTTTTTTAGGATGTATATTTTTTAGGAATTAATCTTTTTTTATTAGTGATGCAGGCATTTTAGGTTGATGAATTATTCCTACTATAATGCAAGCATTGTTTGTTGCTTTTGCATATTTTTCTGCTATTTTAGCCATAAATTTTAACATATATTCCCCCCCTTTCTTACTATTGTACCCACTATAATTTAGTGAATATTAGCTTATTATTTGTTCATTGGACTGATATACTTCATGTCCATATCTATTGTTGGTTATTTTATATGCTAATCTTGTTATGAATAATGTCTGTACAAATGCTCCAAATATTAATATATTTGATATCGAATTGTTTTTTACAATTAAACTTATAAGTAACATTAAACTTAAAGTTACATATGATAAAATTTTTTTCTTTTTCCTCTCTTTTGTGCTAATTATTGGTAAATTTTCTGTATCTGCTGGTGCATATAATGTTATCATTATTATTCCAAATACTAGCACTAATCCTATTAATATATATTTATGTATTGGTTGTAGAGTTATAAATTTACTAGCTAAAACAACTCCATAATAAAATGTACTAGTACTTAAAATACAACTTATATGTGTTTTTAGATGAAATCCGCCTGAACAGGTTCTATATGGTAATATAGCTAAATATGCAAATATAGTTAACCAACCAATTCTTAAGATAAAGGCAACTGTAAATAGTAATATTATTTTAGGAATTTCCCCTATTATTAACTCCATTCCATATTGTATGATTTCCGCTCTTTCATCATCTATTTCTGGCATGCTTTTTCTCATTTTATTTACGATATAACTACAAATTTTTTCTACCATTTATCTACCTCCTTTTTATGCCTTTATACTATCGTAATTTGATTTATTTTGTTTATTTTTCTTGTAAAAACTCAAAAAAAATATATGAAAATATTACTTTTATATTTTCATATATTTTTTTGAACGTTTTATATAGTATACATAATTTACAATCGCACATCTTCTAATATCTTCCAACTTCCTATTTGTTCTGGAATAGAAGTAAACTTTATTTTTTCCTTAGTTGTTGGATGTTCTACTTCTAATTGATATGCCCATAGTGCTATTTGTTTTCCATGACCTCTTCCTCCATATTTTTGGTCACCATATATGCTATGTTTTCTACTAGATAATTGCACTCTTATTTGATGATGTCTTCCAGTATGTAAATTTATTTTCAAAACAGATAAGTCTATTTCTTTATCATATTTTAGAACCTCATAGTCTAAGCTAGCAAATTTACTATTCTTGGTTCCTTCTTTTACTACTTTACTCATATTATTTTTTTCATTTTTTAATAAATAATCCTCTAAAACTCCGTTTTTCCTCTTCAAATTTTCCATTTGCTATTACAAGATATGTTTTTTTTAAAATCTTTTCTCTTACTTGTTCGCTTAGTCTTGCTGCTGCCTTTGAAGTTTTAGCAAATATCATAACTCCGCCAACTGGTCTATCTAACCTATGTACAAGACCTAAATATACATTACCTGGTTTATTATACTTTTCTTTTAAATACTCTTTTATAATAGAAAGCATATCTATATCACCAGTTTTATCTCCCTGTGATGGTATATTTACTGGCTTTTCTACTACTATTATATGATTATCCTCAAATATTATTTTTAATTTTTCCATATATTATTCTTCCCATCTACCATAAATACCACAAGGTAATATTAAATTAGAATCACTCATTGGAAGACCTAATTCTCCGCTAGACAATTTACCTTTTGCTTTAATATTTAATTTTAATATATTTTCTAAAACTGTACTAGAAATTCCAGTTGTATATGAATTTATCAAAAAGAATAATGGTTTATCTGAAAGAACCCTTGTGCAAAGTTCTACCAAATCTGCAATATTTTCCTCAAATTTCCATACTTCTCCATTTGTACCTCTTCCATATGAAGGCGGATCCATAATAATTGCATCATACTTGTTTTCTCTTCTTATTTCTCTATTAACAAATTTTACCACATCATCTATTATATATCTAACTGGATTTTTTTCCAGTCCTGATGATATTATATTTTCTTTTGCCCATGTTACCATACCCTTCGAGCTATCTACATGGCATACAGAAGCTCCTGCATAACTACAAGCTACAGTTGCTCCTCCTGTATAGGCAAATAAATTTAAAACCTTTATTTCTCTACCTGCGTACTTTATTTTATCTATCATCCAATCCCAGTTAACAGCCTGTTCTGGAAATAATCCAGTATGTTTAAATCCCATTGGTTTGATATTAAAAGTTAAATCCTTATATTTTATTTGCCAATTAGCAGGAACTTTTTTATTAAAATCCCAATTTCCACCACCTGTAGAACTCCTAATATATCTAGCATTAACATCTTCCCACTTATTTGGAAAACTTTTATTTTTCCAAATAATTTGTGGGTCTGGTCTTACTAGCACAATATTCTTCCATCTTTCAAGCTTTTCACCATTTGCCATATCTAATATTTCATAATCTTTCCAGTCTCTTGCTACATCCATTTTCTACTCCTTTTGTCATCTTGGGGACGTTCCTTTTTGTGACAATTTGTCACTTCGGGGACACACCTCAAAAACGAACATACATCACAATACCATTAATAATTTTATAAAGCTTTTTATAAGAAAATAGTCAAATATAATTAATCCCATTAATAATGTTATTGATAGTATTATTAATTTATTTTTTTTTATTTTTTGTATTAGTCTGCTTGTCCTACTTTGATTTTTGTTTACTAATTTGTCATATTTCAAATTATAAATAATATCTTTTGCATACTCCATAAATAATCCCCCTGATTAATATATATTCTGTTTATGAACTATTTATGTATTTATTCGTGTACAAAATTATTACATTTTCTTTAATTCTTTTTTTATTTTTTGAGCCATTTGTTTATTTATTCCTTTTATTTGTGATATTTCTTCATCTGTTGCTTCTAATATTTTTTCTACACTTCCGAAATTTCTAAGTAGCTCTTTTTTCTTTACTTCTCCAATTCCTTTTATTTCATCTAAAACTGATTTTGTAATTTGCTTATCCCTAACCTTTCTATGATATTCTATGGCAGTTGCATGTACATTATCTTGGAAGTTAGTAATTGCCCTCATTAAGGTATCTGAAAGTTCTATTTCTTTTCTATTTTTATTAATTAAAGCTCTTGTTTGGTGCTTATCATTTTTTACCATTCCATATACTGGTATTTTTAAATTATATTCCAAAACTGCTTGTTCTGCTGCTTTAATTTGTGTTATTCCTCCATCAACAAATATTAAATCTGGTAATTCTCCAAAACCACCTTTTGGATTTTCTATAGAATGTTTTAATCTCCTTGATATAACTTCTTTCATGCATCTAGGGTCATCTTGATTTAATACGGTTTTTATTTTGAATCTTCTTGATAAATTCTTTTTTATTATCCCATCTTTCATTACACACATCCCTGCAACAATAAAGTTCCCCGATATATTTGATATATCATAACTTTCAATTTTTCTTGGTGCTTTTTCTAAATTCAATATTTCTTTTATTTCTATTAATATATTGCATTTGTCCTTTTCTCTATTGTTTAAAGTAATTAGGGCATTTTTTTCTGCCATCTCCACAAGACGTAGTTTTTCACCTTTTTGCGGTGATTTTATCTCTATTTTTCTTTCTGCAGTTTTTGTAAGCCATTCCTCTATAATTTCTTTATCTTGAATATTTTCTTTTACCATTATTTTATTTGGCAATATTGTTTTATCTATATAATACTGCTTTATAAAACTTGACAAAATTTCCTCATCTGGTTCATCGTTCATATTTTCTAAGAAGTAATGTTCTCTACCTAGCATCTTACTTTTCCTAACAAAAAATATTTCTATACATATTTTAAACTCATTTCTTGCTATACCAATTACATCAATATCATTTTCAGATATATTAGACACCTTTTGCTTTTCTGTTATTGCTTCTATTGCTAATTTTTTATCCCTTAAATATGCTGCTTTTTCATATTGCATATTATCTGAGGCTTGCTTTATTTCTACCATTAAGTTTTTTATTATTTTATCTGTTTTTCCTTCTAATAATGCTATTACTTCATCTATATTTTTTCTATATTCCTCTTTAGATATATATCCCATGCATGGTGCAAAACATTTTTTTATTTGATAGTTTAAACATGGTCTATCTTTATATTTAAAATTCTTGCATTGCCTTATCTTAAATTTATCTTTTATAAAGTCAACCATCTCTTTGGCAGCTCCAGCATTTGCATATGGTCCAAAATATTTTGAGCCATCGTTTAATATTTTTCTTGTAATGTAAACATCTGGATAATCAGCCTTTACATTAACCTTAATATATGGATATGTTTTGTCATCTTTTAAAAGCACATTAAATTTAGGCATATTTTTCTTTATTAAATTACACTCTAATATTAGTGCTTCTGCCTCATTGTCTGTAACTATATATTCAAAATAATCAACCAAAGAAACCATATTTTCTATTCTCTTAGTTTTTTTATTTTTTCTAAAATACTGTCTTACTCTATTTTTTAATGAAACTGCTTTTCCAACATATATTATATTATCATCTTTATCATGCATTATATATACACCTGGTTTGTTGGGCAGTTTTTTTAACTCTTCCTCTATATTAAACATTTTATCTCCTGATAAATTTTATTCTATATATCCTATATATGGCAAATTTCTATAAAGTTGGTCATAGTCCATACCATAGCCCAACACAAATTTATTTTCTATTTCAAAGCCCACGTAATCTATTGGAACTTTTATTTTTCTACGGCTTGGTTTATTTAGCAATGTACAAACTTTAACACTATTAGCACCTGCTTTTTTTATATGCTCTAATGTATAGTTTAAAGTTATACCTGTATCTACTATATCTTCTATTATTAATACATCTTTACCTTTTATTTCACTAAAGTCTATATCTTTCTTTAATTTAATTGTACCAGTAGTATTTTCTCCCTCATAGCTAGATAATTGCATAAATTCAAGATAAATTTTTCCACCTATTTCTCTTGTTAAATCTGCTGTAAAAAATAAACTGCCTTTTAGTAAACATATAGCTGTAATTGTTTTTTCTTTATAATCTTTTCTAATTTGCTTAGCCAATTCTTTAACCCTATTTTCTATTTGTTCTTTTGATATTAATACTTTTATTTTTTCCATATTATCCCCCTCTAATATTTTAACATCTTTTGCTGGTTTTTTCTACAATATTTTGACACTTTTTAACTTTTGTAGTAATATATTAATATTAAAAATATTCACATTAATTTAAGGAGGTTTTTATGTGTGGAATTGTAGGATATATAGGTAAACAAAAAGCAACTCCAATACTTTTAAATGGTCTCTCTGCATTAGAATACAGAGGTTATGATTCAGCTGGAATTGCAGTATTAGAAAAAGATAATATATGTGTATTAAAAGATAAAGGTAGAGTAAAAAATTTATATGATATAGAAGGAATAAATAATTTAGAGTCTACTATAGGTATTGCTCATACGAGATGGGCTACCCATGGTAAACCTTCAAAAGAAAATTCTCACCCACATACAGATAATAGCAACACTTTTGCTGTTGTACATAATGGTATTATAGAGAATTTTACTGTATTAAAAGAATTTTTAATTAGTAAAGGTTACCACTTTTTCTCGGAAACAGATACAGAAGTAATTCCAAATTTAATTCATTACTATTACTATAATAATATAGATGATGATGACCGATTTTTGCGTGCTGTAAAATCTGCTTGTGATGATTTAAAAGGTAGTTATGCTATAGAGGTAATTTCTAAATTCTACCCAGATAAAGTTATAGTTGTAAGAAAAGATAGTCCACTAGTAATTGGTACTTCAAAAAATGAAAATTTTATTGCTTCAGATATACCAGCTATACTTAGCTATACTAGAAATTTTTATTTGTTAAATGATAATGAATATGCAGTTATATATAAAAATAAAGTTAACTTTTATGATAATAGCTTATCTAAAATCAATAAAGCTATAAAAAATATTGATTGGGATGCCAATGCCGCTGAAAAAGATGGCTTTGATGATTATATGTTGAAGGAAATTTTTGAACAACCTAACTCTATTAGAGAAACTATTGGCTCTAGATTTAAGTTAGGCGAAAAATGTAGTTTTGATGATTTATCATTGTCTAAAGAATATTTAGAAAATATTAGCAAAATTTTTATTGTTGGTTGCGGAACTGCAATGTATGCAGGTTTAGTTGGAAAAGATATAATAGAAAAACTTTGTAAAATACCTGTTGAAGTAGAAATAGCGTCTGAATTTAGATACAGAGATCCAATAATTGATAGCAAAACTTTGTGCATATATATTAGTCAATCTGGCGAAACTGCTGACACCATTGCAGCTCTTAAGCTTGCTAAATCTAAAGGTGCTAAGACATTAGCTATTTCAAATGTTATTGGTAGTTCTATAACTAGAGAAGCAGATTATACTATATACACACATGCCGGTCCTGAAATAGCGGTTGCTTCTACAAAGGCTTATACATCTCAAGTTGTTTTAATTGCTATTTTAGCTATTCATTTTGCAGAAATTTTAGGAAGTGTTAATAAAGAAGCTTTAGAAAATTTAAAATCGGACATATTAGATTTACCAGCTAAAATATCTACTATATTAGATAACAAAGCAGAAATAGAAAACTTTGCGAAAAAAATATATACTCAAAAGGATGTATTCTTTTTAGGTAGAGGTGTTGACTATCATGTAGCATTAGAAGGTTCTTTAAAATTAAAGGAAATATCTTATATTCATTCAGAGGCTTATGCTGCTGGCGAATTAAAGCATGGACCTATTGCTTTAATTGAAAATGGTATTACTGTTGTATGCATAATGACAATACCTAATCTGGTCGAAAAATGTGTTAGCAATATGCAAGAGGTAATTTCACGTGGTGCAAATACTTTAATTATTACTAATCAAAATTTACCAAACTCAAATTTTAATTATGTTATAAATATACCTGAAACAAACCCTCTAATATCACCTATTCTTTCTGTTGTTCCTTTACAACTATTATCATATTATATCTCTAAGAATAAGGGATTAGATGTCGATAAACCAAGAAACTTAGCGAAATCAGTAACTGTTGAATAATTGAAGCGACACTTCGTTTTACTCTAGCATTAATTATATTTTCCACAGCGGATTTATATATATTTTTTCTTTGGCTAAAGCACACAAAAATATATATAAATCCGCTGTGGTTATTCTACAAAAGTCAGATTTTTTATATCATAAGATAAGTCTAGCTTTTAGCAATGTATAATAAATAATCTTAATATTACCAATAATATTGCCCCGTGGTATACCCAATATTCCTACAAAGATTGCCGTTCCTAGATTTATTCCTATATAAAATCCAAAATTTGCGCCTATCAAATTTATAATATATATTATAATTGCCCCTATACAGGAATTTGCTATTAGCTTTAAAATGCTCTTTATTGGTAATATAAATATTTTACCAAATATGAATAAACATATAATACATGCTACAAAACTTATAATCGCACTAATGTCCAAAACTAAACACCACCTTTATTAATAATTATGCTTAATTTTGGACAAATATTACTTACATTATTTTTCTTATTTCTAATTCATTTATGCAATCTAGTATAATTCCCTTACTTTGAGCTTTTTTTATCAAATAATCTAATTTTGTTTTATTTGCCTTTATTTGATATGTATAATAATCTATTAGCTCATTTTCGGCATATTCAAAATTATTATTGGAATCATCTAAGTCTTTTTTAGTTTTTATAATATTTATTAGTAGTTCCATCCTTTTTTCTTCTTCACTTTTATCCTGAATTTTATTCTCTCTTACATATTCCTCATTCATATATAATACTTCTCCTAAATAAATTTATATAAATTATTATATTCCACATTTTCCTTTTTATGCATATTTAGGCAAAAATTGTATATATTAAAATTCCTATAGACTGTATAATAAATAAATTCATTATATTTGATGTTAACAAATTATTTGTTGCTTCTACTACTCCTGTTTCTCTATTTTCATTTTTCATATGATGTTTTTGTGATTCAATAAAAGTTATTAATTCTGGTATACTTGTTATTACACCTAATAGAACTCCAAGTATAAACTCTGGAATATTAAACTTTATACATAAGTTAGTAAGTGTATTACTTAGTAAACTTCCTATTAGGTATAATAATATTGCTATTAATATCAAATATATAAAATTTAAACCAATCTGTATTTTGTTTGTTTTTACCTGTTCTTCCTTTTCAATTGTTGTTCTAACTTTGCTTAAATATAATTTATGCGCATTTTTATTTATAATATAAAACAAAATGAATAGCAATATAAAAGCTGGAATTATAGAAATGTCTTTTTGTACATTTATTAACACCAAAGGTAGTAAAATTGTAAATATTATCATTATAATATCTATTTTTAGTGCTTTATTGCTTAAAATGTTTTGATTTTTGTTTATAAAAATAGAAATTAAATACTGTATAAAATTTATTATATTTGAACTAATTATATTAAAGCTACTAATTTCAATTAATCCTGTGAAAGCAGAAAAAGAAACTGTTAATAGCTCTGGTACTGAAGTTGCTATTCCTGCTATATTTCCTGTTGTCCTAGAGCTTAGTTTCAATTGCTTTGACAATTTTCGTAAAACTGTTACTAATAAATATTTAGATATAACAACAATAAGTGTTGAAAAAATAATAAATTGTATAAACTCTAATATTATATTCATAGTCTATCTTCTCCTTTTAATACAATATACCCAATTTCATGCCATTTATATTTATAAATTGCAAGTTTAAAATTGCAATTTGTTTATTTTAGTGATAAAATATTTACGTATTATAAATTAGGAGGTAATTTTATGGAAAATGTTAAAATTGGTAGAGTATATAGACATTTCAAAGGAAATTATTATTTTGTAGAAAATGTAGGATTAAGTTCAGAAACACATGAAAGAGTTGTAATATATAAATCTTTATATGATAGAGATGATAGTAATATATGGGTTAGACCAGAGAAAATGTTTTTAGAAGAAATTCCAGAAAGACCGGATAATATAACGGGTCAAAAACATAGATTTGAATTATGCAAAGATATTGAAAAAAATTATTTACCTAAATAATTAGTGGCATAAGGTGTGTCCCCGAAGTGACAAATTGTCACAAAAAGGAACGTCCCCAAAGTGACAAAAGGAGTTAAATTATGATAGATATTAAATTAATTAGAGAAAATCCAGATTTGGTTAAAGAAAATATAAAGAAAAAGTTTCAAGATTATAAACTTTGTTTGGTTGATGAAATTTTAGAATTAGATAAGAAAAATCGTGAGGTTAAGCTTAATGGTGATGATTTGAGAATGAATAGAAATTCTTTAAGTAATCAAATTGGTTTACTTATGAGAGATGGAAAAAAAGATGAGGCTGAAACTATAAAAAAGCAAGTTCAAGATATTAATAATCAACTTGTAGAGAATGAAAAACTTGAAGCTACATATGCTGAAGAAATTAAACAAAAAATGATGAAAATTCCAAATATTATTCATGAATCTGTTCCTATTGGAGAAGATGATAGTAAAAATGTGGAAATTCAAAAATATGGCGAACCTGTTGTTCCCGATTATGAAATTCCTTATCATGCAGACATAATGGAAAATTTAAATGGTATCGACTTAGATTCTGCACGTCGTGTTGCTGGTAATGGTTTTTATTATTTAACAGGAAATATTGCGAGATTACATTCTGCAGTTCTTAGTTATGCTAGAGATTTTATGATTGATAAAGGTTTTACTTATTGTATTCCTCCTTACATGATTCGTAGTGATATTGTTACAGGTGTCATGAGTTTTGAAGAAATGGATGCTATGATGTATAAAATAGAGGGTGAAGATTTGTATTTGATTGGTACAAGTGAGCATTCTATGATAGGAAAATTTAAAGACCAGATTTTATCAAAATCTGAACTTCCTTATACAATGACTTCATATTCACCTTGTTTCAGAAAAGAAAAAGGTGCTCATGGTATTGAGGAACGTGGAGTTTATAGAATTCATCAATTTGAAAAGCAAGAAATGATTGTTGTATGTGAACCAGAAGATAGTTGGAATTGGTATGATAAAATGTGGTCATACACAGTTGAATTGTTTAGAAGTTTAGATATTCCTGTACGTACTCTTGAATGTTGCAGTGGTGACTTGGCAGATTTAAAAGCAAAAAGTTGCGACATAGAAGCATGGAGTCCAAGGCAACAAAAATATTTTGAAGTTGGTAGTTGTTCAAACTTAACAGATGCACAAGCTAGGCGTTTAGGCATTCGTATAAAAGGAGAAAAGGGTAATTATTATGCCCATACTTTAAATAATACAGTTGTTGCACCACCTCGTATGTTAATTGCTTTTCTAGAAAATAATTATAATCCTGATGGAAGTATTAATATTCCAAAGGTCCTACAGCCATACATGGGTGGTTTAGAAAAAATTGTACCTAACACCAAAATATAATATAGGAGGAGCAAATGTTAATTAAAAATCCAAAATTTGAAATTTCAGCTGTAACCCCTAAGCAATACCCTAACAACGATTTGCCTCAAATTGTGTTAGTTGGAAAATCTAATGTTGGTAAGTCTTCTTTTATAAATACTATGGTTAATAGGAAAAAGTTGGCTAGAACTAGTAGTGAGCCTGGGAAAACTAGACAAATAAATTTTTATAATATGGATGATAATTTTTATTTTGTTGATTTACCTGGATATGGTTATAGTAAGATGTCTAAAAAAGAGCAAGCAATTGTAGGTAATTTTATAGAAGAATATTTAAAAAAAAGTAAGAATATTGCTCTAATACTGTTTTTAATAGATATTAGACATACCCCTACTTCAAATGATAAATTAATGTATGATTATATAATAAAGTGTAATTTGCCTTGCTTAGTTATTGCAAATAAAGCTGATAAAATTGCAATAACAAAAGTAGATGAACAAGTTTCTAATTTGCAAAATGTTTTAAATCCTCTTAAAGATTTAACTTTTTTGCCATTCTCTTCTGAGAGAAAAATATATATTGATAAAACTTGGGAAAATATAGAATATTATATAAAATAGTTTAGAAATTAATTTATTTGGGCGACTAGCAGTCGCCCATTTTTTATTATATATTTTTTTCAATTTTTTTAGTTATTGCTTTTAAAGCTTTTTCTCTTTGTAACATTACTACATGCCCACATCCTAAGCATTTTAATTTAAAATCCACACCAACTCTTGTTATTTCCCATAATTGGCTACCACATGGATGTTGTTTTTTTGTTTTTACTACATCTCCAATATTGTAATCCATTTTATTCTCCTATTTTATAAGCAATTTTATTCTCTTTTCTATATTTTCTTTTCCTAATACTTGCATTATTTCATATAAATCTGGAGTTTGTTGTCTCTTGGTTAAAGCCACCCTTAAGACTGTACTAATATCTCCTACATGCCCTTTCCAATTTTCTGGATTTTGTTTATATTCTTTAACTTCTCTAGCATATCCCATTTCTTCTGCTAAGTCCTTCATTTTGTCAAACCAAGTTTGTTTATCATCTTCAATATTAAAATGTTTTTCTAAATATAATTTTAATATTTTATTTATTTCTTCTTTATCATTTATCTTGCCAAATTCATATTCCTCCTCGTTTTCGAAGAACTTTTCATCATACATATATATAATTGAATTTTTAACATCTGACCATTTAGAAATATCTTTTCGTGGTTTTGCATTTCCTCTCTCTATTCCTATTATTTTTAAAGCATATTCTTTGTTTTCAAGAAGTTTCAGTAGTTCTTCATCATATACTTTTGCCCAATTTAATGTTTCGTTATATACTTTTTCTGCATTAAATTTTGAAATTATAGTTTTAGCAATATCTAATAATTTAACCATATCAAATAAAGCTCCACTTACTCCCATTTTATTAAATTGTAATTCAAACTCTTTTAAATCAGCTTGTGGATTTGCTTTTCTCCAACCTTCAAAATTTGAATTTGCAATATTTAATAAATATTCACAAACTGCTTCTGGTGGAATTCCTTGTTCATGATAATAGCTTACAGCTGCTTCTGGATCTTTTCTTTTACTTATTTTTCTTTTTCCTCCTTCATCCATTTTCATAAGTGGTGCAATGTGTGCATATTTTGGTGCTTTAAACCCTGCTGCTTGGAATAATTGCAAATGTAATGGTACTGAAGATAGCCATTCATCACCTCTTATAACTACTGTTGTTTTCATTAAATGATCATCAACTAAATGTGCAAAATGATATGTTGGAAGTCCATCTGCTTTTATAATTACTATATCTTGGTCATTTTCCGGAAAATCGACTTTTCCTTTTATTAGATCTTGATGTCTTATTTTTCTTTCTTCATTTCCTTTAGACTTAAAGCGAATTATATATGGCTCCCCATTTTTTATTTTTTCAGCTGCTTCTTCTACTGATAAGTTTCTATATTTTGCCCATACACCATAATATCCAGGTCTTATTTTAGCTGCCTCTTGTTTTTCTCTCATTTCCTCTAACTCTTTTTCTGTTGCAAAACAAGGATATGCTAAATTGTTTTCTATAAAGTATTTTGCATATGCTTGATATATATCTTTTCTTAAACTTTGTTTATATGGTCCATATTCTCCTTTTTCTTCTTGTTCATTTATCATTCCCTCATCAAAGTTAATTTTAAAATCCTTTAATGAGTTTACTATTCCCACTGTGGCATTTTCAACTTCTCTTTTTTGATCCGTATCTTCTATTCTTAAGAAAAATATGCCATTTGTTTGTTCAGCCATTTTTTTTGCAATTACAGACTGATATAAGCCTCCAATATGTACATACCCTGTAGGGCTTGGAGCAAATCTTGTAACTATTGCTCCTTCTTCTAAATTTCTTTCAGGATATTTTTCTTCATAATATTTTATATCTTTTACATTTGGAAAAATCAAATTTGCTAAATCTTTATAATCCATTTTAACACTCCTTTTAATCCCCATAAAGGCGTTCCAAGCAATACATTTTGCGTCATTCAGGAACATCCCTGTAATACTTTCTAAATTTCCATTATAATTGGTAAAATCATAGGGTTTCTTTTTGTTTTTTGGAAAATGTAATCCCTTAAATTATCTTTTAGTGTTGATTTTATTGTTGACCAATCTCTAATCTTTCTTTCTTCGCACTTTCTTACTTCTTCCCTTATCACTCTTTTTACATCTTCCATTAAATTTTCAGATTCTCTTACATAAACAAATCCTCTAGATACTACATCTGGTCCTGATACTATTTCTCCTGTTGAGGAATCCATAGTCATTACTATTACTATTAAACCATCTTGTGATAAATGTTGTCTGTCTCTTAATACTATGTTTCCAACATCACCAACACCTAATCCATCTACTAATATTTTTCCTGATGGAACTGAATTTGTTATTTTAGCTTCTTTTTCGTTTAATTCTAATATTCTACCATTTTCCATCATAAATATATTTTTAGGTTCTATTCCTATTTTTTTAGCTGTTTCTGCATGTGCTGTTAATTGTCTATATTCCCCATGTACAGGTATAAAATATTTTGGCTTTGTTAAAGATAATATTAATTTTTGTTCCTCTTGACAAGCATGTCCTGAAACGTGTATATCTTCTAATGAGCTATAAATTACTTCTGCTCCAATTTGCATTAAGTCATCTATTACCCTTGATACAAATTTTTCATTTCCTGGTATTGGTGTAGCAGAAATTATTACTAGGTCATTTGGTGTTATAACAACCTTTTTGTGGTCGCCTGCTGCCATTCTTGTTAAAGCAGACATTGTTTCTCCTTGACTTCCTGTAGTAATTATTACTAATTGTTCATCTGAATAGTTTTTTATCATATCTATGTCAATAAATGTGTTGTCAGGTACAGTTATATAGCCTAATTCTTTTGCAGTTTCTATCATATTTATCATGCTTCTACCACAAATTGCAACTTTTCTATGATATTTAATAGCTGAATTAACAATTTGTTGAACTCTGTGAACATTTGATGCAAATGTTGCAACAACAATTCTTTTTTTAGTATTTAAAAATAATTTATCAAATACCTCTCCAACTGAACTCTCAGACATTGTATATCCTTTTCTTTCAGAGTTTGTGCTATCTGAAAGTAATGCTAAAACACCTTTATTTCCTAACTCTGCAATTCTACCAAAATCCATTACTTTTTCATCTATTGGTGTATAATCTATTTTGAAATCTCCTGTGTGTATTACTGTACCAACAGGTGTATGAATTGCAAGCATTACTGCATCTGGAATACTATGTGAGCTTCTTATAAATTCTACCTTAATGTTTCCAAAATTTACTGTTTCTCCTTGATTTACAACTGTCATTTTTGCGCTTCTTAGCAATTTATGTTCTTCTAACTTATTTTCTATTAATCCTATTGTTAACTTTGTTGCATATATTGGTATATTAATTTGTTGTAATATATATGGTATAGCACCTATATGGTCCTCATGCCCGTGTGTTATTACTAAACCTTTTATTTTATCCTTATTTCTTTCTAAATATGTTATGTCTGGTATTACTAAGTCTACACCAAGCATATCATCCTCTGGGAATTCTAGCCCACAATCTACTAATACAATTTCATTTTCATATTCAAAAACTGTTATATTTTTTCCTATTTCTTCCAATCCGCCAAGTGGAATTATTTTTAAATTTTCTTTTTTAAACTCAAATTTTGTATTTTCCTTTTTATTACTATTATTTTTTGGTTTCTTATTTTCTGCTTTGTTATTCTCCTCTCTTTTATAATTTCTTTTTTGTGGTTTTCTTACTTGTTCTTTATCTTTTTGTTCTGTTTCAAGTGTCATATTTTTATATCTCCTCCTTAATTTTTGTCAAATTTATATACTAAAAAATAGTTTATTTATCTCAAAACTATTATAATTACAAAATATTTATATTTAGATTTACAATAGAAATTAAATATGTTTAAAAATTTTTCCGCACAAACTAAACATATTTTTACTACTTATTATTATAAATATTTAATATTCCGATTATACTTCATTTTATATATATAAATCTCTTCTTTACCAATTTTGGTAACAACTGTTAATTATTATACACTTTTTTTAATAAATTGTCAAATTTATTATCTTCATTGTATTAAAGGGGTGTCCCATAATGTCCCATTGGGACAATTGGGGACTGTCCCTAATTGAGACAAAAAAAAGATACAGCTTTTGGCCATATCTTTTATATGAATTCATATATTTATATAAATTTCAAATCTTATTTTTTATTTACTAAATCTTTTAAAGCTTTTCCTGCTTTAAATACAGGTGCTTTAGATGCAGGTATTTTTATTTCTTCTTTAGTTTGTGGGTTTCTTCCCTTTCTAGCAGCTCTTTTTCTTACTTCAAAAGATCCAAATCCAACTAATTGAACTTTGTCTCCTTTTGCTAATGTTTCTGATACAACATTTACAAATGCATTTAATGTTGCTTCAGCATCTTTTTTTGTTTCTCCTGTTTTAGTTGCGATAGCTGCGATTAATTCTGATTTGTTCATTTTTATTACCTCCTATAAGATTTTGAATATGTAGATAAATACATCTACTATTAACATTATTCGCCAAAGTTCTTTAAAATCCTTCTTTTTTTGTTGCTTTTTTTCTATAGCTCTATTTATCAGTGGCTTTGCCAATTTTAATTCTCTGTAATTTCGTATTTTACTGGGTTTCATGTTTTATTATTTTAAATATTTTGTTATTAAAAGGTATCATATATAAATTATTTTTATCAAAAATTTTTAAGAAAATAATTAAAATACTATATATTAATACAACTAAACCTAAAGTTAATATTAAACTTGTTTTTTCAGCAAATATGTATATTAATTTGTTGTATGTAAATAATGCACAAATTATCATCATTACTGTAGCTAATATTGGTTTTAAAATAAATGTTGAAAATTTCAATTTTAAATTTATTATTTTTTTCAAAATCACAAAATCTATTGTAACTGTAATCAAATGGCAAATTACTGTTGCTAAACTTGCTCCATTCACTCCGTCCTAATATGAATTTATCTGGATTTATTGGTACTAGTATTAAATTTAGTACTAGTTTTATTGCCACTCCTACAGATAAGGCTATTGCTGGCACCATTGATTTCCCTAATCCTTGTAAAGTCCCACTTATAGTTTGCTCTAGGACTATAAATATAATAGAAATGGCACTTATCTGTAATACAAATACACCATTGCTTTGATTTGGAAATAATAGTTTTAATATAGGACCTCCAAAAAATATTAATCCCACTGTGCATGGTAACCCTATCAATATTGTTAGTAGTAGCGAAAAAGATACTCTCTTTTTTATTGTTTCTAAATCCCCTATTGCTTTTGACGCTGCTATTGTTGGTATTAAAGTTGTTATAAGTGCTACATTAAATGACATTGGTAGCATTACAAGTGTATCCACTTTTCCGCTTAATATTCCATATTGTATTTTCGCTTCACTTTCACTTAAAAAATTTTTTAAACCTCTTACCACTGTTATAGAATCTATGCTCTTATTTAGTGATCCTAATACAGATATTAAAGACATTGGTATTGATACTGTTAGTATTTCTTTTATTGTACTTAATATCCTTCTATGTTTATAATTAACGGTTTTGATAATTTCTTTCCCAATTTCTCTTCTTATAGTTTTATAATATATGTATAAATATGCAAATCCTACTGCTGTTGCTAAAGTAGTTGCTAAATTCGCACCTGCTGCCATTATTGCTGTATTAGCTCCAGATACTATTGTAAGTAATTCTACTATTATAACAGTAAATACCATCTTAAATAATTGTTCTATTGTCTGTGAATTTGCTGTTACTTTTAAATTGTTTCTGCCATTAAAATATCCCCTAATTACACTAATTAATGTAACGAAAAATATTGATGGAGATAGTGCTACTAAAGTATATTCAGCCTCTGGAATTTGTAGCCATTTTGTTGCTATTTGTCCTGCTCCTAAAAATAAAATTAATGAACAAGCAAATCCTATTAATGCAAATGTTACAAAAGCTATCTTAAATACTCTATGTGCTCCTTTGCTATCGCCTACTGCTAATCTCTCAGATACTAATTTAGCAACTGCATTTGGAATTCCAACAGATGAAACTGTAAGTAGTAATGCATATATCTGGAATCCACTTGAATATATGGCATTACCCTTATCTCCAAAACCTTCCTTATTAGTTAAGTATACCTTATATATTAGTCCTAATACTTTAATTAAAATATGTGACAGCATTAAAACTAATACTCCACTCATGAAACTTTCTTTTTTTAGCTTTTTCTCTTTTTTCATTAAATCCCTCTAGCAGAAATATATTCAGCCTGATATTTTTTATTCATGCTTATAATATTTAAATATAATGTCATTAATTATATCCGTTATCCTTTTTGTGCAAAGTTTTTTTGCGAAAAGTCTTGTTTTTTTCATAATTTTGTAAGATAATATATATGTAAGATTATAATTATTGAAAGTGGTGAAACAATGAAGCTTTTTGATAAATTTTTAAAACTTCTAAAAACAGATAGAAATACTTTTGCAACATATATATTATCATTAATATCTTTTTACATATTAGTAGATAGAATCGTAGAAATGTTGTTTATTATATTCACAGGGGTTTCCTATTCATATTGGGGTCCTGTTAAATATACTTTAGCAATTGCCTGTGTGTCTTTTGCATTTTTCTTCTCTTCTGGCTCAAAATTTGCTAGAGCAGATATTAATAAACTAAGAATATTTCATACATTCATTGTTAGTTTTTATATAGTTTGTATTTCTGCACTTGTACAGTGGCTAAACGCTCTTATATGGTTAGGTTTATTATCTTTACCTAATTTTGTAGGCTTAGTAACAGATTTCTTTTATTTATTTAGACCTGCATTTACAGCTATAGGAATCTATATACCTCTTGTAACATTTTATAAAGTAATTAAATGGCTTATCTTTTCAATTAATGATGTTAAGGATATTAGAGATTCTATTTTTGATTATCCAGGAATTGATTTATCTGCTAAGTCAGAAGAAGTCGGAAATTTTACTTGTGAAGTTAAAATATGTATGGATACTGAAAGTGGTGTAGATGTAAAAATACCAGAAGCAAAACGTTTCGAGTCTTTGCTTGTTGTTGGTGTTTCTGGTTCTGGAAAAACTACTACAATTTATGAACCTATGATAGCTAGAGATTTTGAGAAAAAGTATTTCTTCAGAGAAGTAGCAAAAGAAATGGGATTTACAGCTTTAAAAACTGGAATTGCCACATTAACATATCCATATACTAATGAATATCTAAATGAAAACTTTTCTTTAAGTATGCTAACACCAAATCCAGATAAGCTTGACTTATATAAGACTTATATGAAAAAAATGTTAATTTCTTCTTCTGGAAATAAATTTGTTTATAAAGATTTAGGTTTAACATATATGTCACCAGATTATAACACAATAGAAACTATGGCAAGTGTAGCTAAGAATTTCAAAATACCTGTAAATATTATTGACCCAAATGATTCTAATTCTGTTGGATTAAATCCTTTTATTTATAAAGATCCTATAAAAACAGGTATTGCTATATCTTCTGTTTTAAAAGGCTTATTTGCTACAAACAGACCAGATTTAAGCTTAGCCTTTAGAGAAAATGCTGCTATACAAATATTAGAAAATCTTTCTATTTTATTAAAAGAAATGTACCCAAGATTACATGAAGGTGCTTTACCTAACTTAGAAGATTTACTAAATATGTTAAATAATTTTAGCCTAGTAGAAGAAATGACAGAGCAAATGAAACTAATACCAGAATTAGCTGATAAATATAGAATACTAATTAGATATATGGAAAATAACTTTTATGCAAGCAGTACAGATTTAAATAATACTAAAACTTCAGTATTTACAGCTTCTGCTGAATTAGATAATTTATTAAGATATCCTGGTGTAAAAAGTATTTTATGTAATAGAACAAATAATTTAGATTTTGATAAAGCTTTAGAAAGAGGCGAAATTACTCTTGTTTGCACAAGAAGAGGGGATTTAGGGCTTAATGCGCATAAAGCTTTTGGATTGTTCTTTATACTGTTAATGCAACAGTCAATCCTATCTAGACCTGGAAATGATAATACAAGAATTCCACATTTCTTATATATAGACACATTCCCAGATTTTATTTGTAAGGCTACAGAACCAATCTTTACTGTTTATAGGAAGTATAAAGTAGCAACAGTTTTAGATGCCCAAAACTTATCTCAATTAGAAGGAGAAGGTAATTCAGCCAACGGTTCGGGTAAACACTTTAGAGATACAATATTATCAAACTGTATAAATAAAGTAATATTTGGAAATGCTTTACCAGAAGATATTACTTGGTGGGAAACAGAAATGCAAACTAAAAGAGAATGGAAATGGAACAATAGCTATCAAACAGATTCAGAGAAAAATGATTTTGGATATGATTCGAAAAAGTCAAACATAGAATATAAATGGGTTGCTAATTTTAGTGCTGGTAAAATAAAATCTTTAAAAAGTAACCAGATTATATACAAAGTTAAAAATTTAAAAGGTCAAAGTATTGTAGATAAAGGTAAGGTAGCTGGCTTAGAAAGTAAATACAAAGAGCCACAAAAAATAAAAGAATATAATTTTGATAAATTTACTAGTGGAATATCACAAGATGCTAAATTAAAGGAAAAAGCACATACTATTATAAAAAAACATTTAGACGAAGATTATAATGAAGATGATCCAATTAAAATTGATAATTCAGATTCTAAATTCTTATTTGATAATGAAGATGCAATTGTAGTTGATTTAAAAAAAGGAAATAGTAATTAATCAAAAGATTTACCACCCCAAAAAGGGGTGGCATTTTTTTCTATTTAATTTTTCTTGCTTCAAGATAATATCTTTTGTCATAACTGTGTCCCATTGAGAAGGTTTTTCTTGGTAATGCTCCATCTAATATAACTGTTTTAAATAATTCTGATTTGTGCATTTTTGGTAGCAAGAATCCAATATTTCCTTCTTGTTCTCCTAATTTTTCTGTTGTTTCTTCTCCATGTATATAATCCACTCTTCCGCCATTGTTTTTTAAATATTCGTCTATAAATATTTGTAAGCTTCCTACTGCTAAATTTGACTTAGGATTTTTTATACAAATTTTACCTTTTTTGCCTTTATATACATATTCTATTATTTGACCTTCTCCTTCTTCTGATGTTTCATAGAATTTTTTAAATTCTTCTATCATGTGCTCTGGATTAACTCCAAATACAACTCTGTGAATAGGTTCAAAATCTAAGGCTTCACTATGTAAATTAACTACTTCTACTAATGCATATCTTGCAGGATGATTTTCGTACTCTTCTTTTGGTAATGTTTTCTTTAAGTTTTCGTAACATGTTTTTGCTGTAGCTAATGAGTGGTTTCCATCTCCTACTGAGAATAGCAAAACTCCTTTGTCTTTAACATTGTATTTTCGTTCAAATTCTTCTTTGTCTGCTAATTCTGACATACCATCAAAAACTTTTTCTATAAGCTCATCATTAAGTTTATATCCTTTTATATGACCACCATTTTTCATTAAGTCTGTATCATATACTTTGTCACTTTCACTTACTTTATTTGCTAATTCCTCTATTATTTGTTTTTTATCATCATCTATTAATAACATTATATGTGGTAATTCTAATGGTGCATTTTCTCTTACTCTTACTCTAGGTGGTATTCTTTCTAAAACCGTTCCCTCTGTAGCTCTAATTAGTGTTTGTGAATCTTTTGCAAATGAATAATCCTCTAAATCTACCTTTCCTATTAATCCTTTTCTTATTCTTCCGTCTGCTTGTGTTCTTTCTACATATATTAAACTATCCTTTAATGTTTTGAAAAAGTCATTATCAAGCAATTTTTTCATTTCTCTGTTTACTTCTTCTATTCTTTCTGTTACATTACTTTCTTCCAAATATATTTCTGGTAATGTTACTCTTAATGTTGATGGGTTATTTCCTACAATTTTAGTTACATCCTCCCAATACTCTGGCTCTGATGTATATTGATCACAAGCTATAACCGCCCATTTACTCATATCTGCTTTTTCTGGCAATAGTATGTCAGCTTTTGAAAATGGTATTTTCATATGTTTTCACGTTCCTTTCTAAAAAATATATAAATTGAAAAATTTATTTTCAATTATTAACTTAATAGTTTAATTTCTGCTGTATTCATTTGATATTTATTAGTATTTTCATCCAATTTAATTGTTACTAATGTATTTTCTAAAGTATCTGAATTTTGTTTTAAGTCTGTTGTAAAATATAGATTTATTTTTTCTATTTCTAATTGGTTCATAACTATTTGTTTAAATACTTCCGCTATATGTTTTTCATCCTCACATACTATTATTAATTGTGGTATAGACGCAAAACCAGAATCCCCTGGGACGAAATTTTCATAGAAATCTTTATATAATTTCATCTTTTCTATTAATTTCTTTTCCCAGTCTTCTTCTCTTCTTATCACCTCAAATAAAAATTGTATTGATTTTTCATTTTTAGTTAATTTTATTCCTCCACCTGAAGCTTTAAATACTTTTCCTAAAACTTTTGCTTTTAAGGCTGGCTTTGGAGTATATGAATCATAAGCTTTTACTTTATTTAAATATGCTATTATAACTTGGTTACCTGCCAATCTCTTTTTTATCATGGCTACTGGTTTTGTATTATCAGTTGGTTGCCATTTACATTCTATTCCTCTTGAATCTAGTAAATATTTCCCCATTTTTTCTAAGCAATATACTCTATATATTCCTTTTCCATCTTTTGAGTCAAAATAATATCTAGTTAATATTTTAGATTTTACTAATTGTTCTAATTTGTTATTTAGTTTATCTTGTGACCCAGGCTCTATTCCTTTTCTCTCTAACATTTGGTATATTTGTCTCGAAGTAATAAATTCAAACTCATTCACTAATTCTAGTATTTTAAAATGTAAATCATTTATATGTCCTAAATTTATCTTATGTATAATTTGGTTCATGGAAACATATCCATCTTTGCCATCAAAAACCTTTATTTCTCCTGGTCTTATTGCAAAGGGAGATACTGTCGCTTTTATTTCATTATCTCTAACCATATTAACCATCCTCTCTTATTAAGATAGCATAATTCTATCACAAATTTATTTATTTGTCTACTTTATTAGGCTTTCAATCTGTTTGTTATTTAAATATTTCCATTCTCCTATTTTCAAGTCTTTTACATTTAAATTTCCTATTCTACTTCTATGCAATGCTAATACCTTTTTTCCTATTGCATTACACATTTTTCTGACCTCTCTATTCTTTCCTTCATGTATAATAATTTCTATTCTTGATACATCTTTTTCCTCATCAATCTTTAATATTTTAACTTTGGCCTTTCCAGAAACATAATCTTCTATTTTAACTCCTTTTTCTAATGCTTTTATTTCTTCTTCTGTTACTTTTCCTTTCAAAGTAACATTATAAGCCTTTTCTATTTCATATTTTGGATGTGTAACTTTATATATAAATTCTCCATCATTACTTAAGATTAATGCTCCTGAGGTATACATGTCTAATCTTCCAACTGGTACCACCTTTTCTTTTATATTTATTAGATCTAAAACCGTTTCTCTATTAAATTGGTCTTTTGCTGTTGTAACATATCCTATTGGTTTATTTAGTAGTATATATATTTTATCTTCAACATTTTTTACTACTTTCCCTTCAAAAGTAACTTCATCTTTAGCAGGATTTACTTTTGTTCCCAATTCTGTTATTATTTTTCCATTTACTTTTACTTTTCCTGCTAATATATATTCTTCTGCTTTTCGTCTTGAGCATATTCCACTATTAGCTAAAAGTTTTTGTAATCTTATTTGTTCCATTATTTTTCCTTTCATTATTTTTTATATTATATATAATTTTTCTAATATTTCCTTAAAATACTGTGGCAGTGGAGCTATTAGTTCCATATGTTTTTTAGTTGTTGGATGTTCAAATTCTAATTTATATGCATGTAGCATTTGACCTTCTACTCCAAATTCATTTTTCCCATTTGAATAAACAGCATCTCCAACAATTGGATACCCTATTTCTGCCATATGTACTCTTATTTGATGTGTTCTTCCTGTTTCTATTTTAACTTCTAACAAAGTATATTTACCATATCTTTTTAATACTTTAAAATGTGTTATAGCTGGTTTTCCATCTTTATTAACTGCCATCTTTTTTCTATCTCTTGTACTTCTACCTATTGGCATATTAATTGTTGCCTCTTCTTCTGGCACATTTCCTCTTACCAATGCTATATATGTTTTTTTAACTTTTCTTTCTTTTATTTGATTACTAATATTTATATGAGCTATGTCATTTTTAGCAACTATAATTATTCCAGATGTGTCTTTATCTAGTCTATGAACTATTCCTGGTCTAATTTCGCCTCCTATACCAGATAAGCTGTTTTTACATATTGCCAATATAGCATTTACTAATGTTCCATCTGGATTTCCATTAGCTGGGTGAACTACTAATCCTTTTGGCTTATTTACTACTATTATATCATTATCTTCATATATTATTTCTATTGGTATATTTTCCGCTTCTAACTTAGTTTCTTTTGCTTTTGGCACATTTATACAAATCTCATCATTTGCCTGAACTTTATAAGAAACCTTTTGCTTCTTTTCATTAACCAAAATATTGTTAGTTTCAATTATCTTTTTTATCATTGTTCTAGATAGTTCACTATAATTTTCTGCTATATAACTATCTAATCTTTTTCCTACATCTTTTTCCTCTACAATAATTTTTTTCATCTATTTTTCATTCCTTTATGTCCTTTTAAATTCTTAAATTCTTTTGTAGTGTATATTGCCATACTTAAAGCAAAGCTTATCCAACCTACTACGACTAATATGTCTGCTATATTAAATGTTGGAAAATTAAATATTGGTGATATATCTATAAAATCTATTACTGTTCCTCTAAAAATTCTGTCTATTAAATTTCCAAATCCACCTGCTAAAATTAATGATAATGATATGCTTGTAAATTTGTTCATCATTTCTTTTTGATTTAGCATAAATCTTATGACAACAGCCATTACAATTATATTTATTATAATATTTGTAACTCTACCATTAGAATTAATTCCAAATGCAACACCACTGTTCTCCACATATGTGAAGTTTAGAAAATTATTTATTATATTTACTGATTCCCCTTTAATAGTATTTATAACTATTATTTTTGTTGCTTGATCTAATATTATTAAAAATACTATAAGTAATATTAGTAAAATATTTTTCTTTTTCATTTATTTTAATCATTCCTTCATTTAAATTTTACATCTTTCATATATTACAAAACTTTTATCTGAATATATTTCTAAATAACTATCATCTCTAGAAATATATTTATAAAGCTTTGATGTTTTTTTCAAAATAACATGTGTTACTCCGTATTTTTCAAAGGTATCTTCATAATGTTTATTTAATCCTGATGTTTCTATAAAATCTGTAAATATATCTCTTCCTTCAAATTTTCCATCTTCTTGCATACTTCCATTAAACTCTGGTGCATATAAATCAGCTCTTGAATCTATAAATACAGGAATTCCTTTATATAGCAAATAACTTCCATAATTATATTCGTTAAAAAGTTTTATATTTTTTACATCAAGATTTTGTAACATCCAGTCTGCTGCTTCTACTGGATATTTAGTCCTACTTACAATTTTGTCTCCTATTTTGCCACTATACATATGTAAACTCATTATAATTATTGATAATAAAATAATTACTTTTCCTAGCAATGTGCATATAATATTTATAAACTTTTCTTTTGCCTCTGGTGCATATTTTTCAAATAAACTTGCTACTAATTTTGAAAATATAAAAGAACCTATAAGTGCCAATAAAGAAGTTTGCCTTCTAGTCATAAATGCTAGTAAAGTTAATCCTGAAAGCATAAATAAATCTCTTAATTTTATTTTTGTATCTGTAAACATTAATATTATTATAAACATTATTAATAAAGTCATAATTGGTATATTATTTACTAATGTTAATGGTAAATGCTCACTAATATTATGTGTAGTATTTCCTTTCATAGTCTTTATTAAATAGGTATATGGTGTTGTTCCAAGTGGTGTTAAAAGTCCTGTAAAAATAGATATAATCATTATAATTATTAAACCTTTTATAGGTATTTCTTTTGTTATTTTTACTTTGTATGGATTGTTCCTTCTTTTTTTCTGCCCTTCCAATACCACTAAATGATTTTCTTGTATATGTTTTAATTCCTCTGCAACTTTTTCTGCCTGTTCTTTTTTTCCTTTTCTATTTAATCTTTTTATTTTATTTTTGTATGTCCACACTTGAATTCTATTATATATATCATTATCACTTATCCAGCAAATAATGGCTTCTGCAATATATGGTAAAAATAGTACGAAATAAAATGGCCAAACTGCAACATGTATATTTACCATTAAAATAGAAATTGCTAATAACCCAAATAAATAAATTTTTTTGTTCGTTTCTATATAATCTTCAATAAATAATATTGTTAATGCAAATAAAATAAATGTAACTAATTGTGCTCTAGCAGCAATATAGTCTTTTAATAAATATAATACGCCTAATGTAACAATAAAAGATATAACATTATTTTTAGATAGTTTTGAATTTACTAAGTAGACTACAAGGCCTAGTACCATACTTAGCATGACTGTAGCTATATATATAGCTGTAAATCCACCTATTCCAACATTTTCTCCCAGATTATATACTAAATAAGTGGCTGTATCATAAGCCCAATGAGGATACGTATATGGCAAATTTTCATGCCAAGAAAATGGGTCTTTCATATCAATTCCATTTTCTAGTATATGTTTTCCTATCGCTACAGTATAATATGTGTCATTTTGTAATGTTATTGGTGTAATCGAAAATGCAAAAATAACTATTGATACAATTGCAATAATATTAAATACTCTTTTTTTATTCATAAATGTCCTCCAAATTATATATTAAACTCTGTATATATTGCATTATGGTCTGATGTACCATTTGCATCTATTGTTTCATATTTTATTAGTTCTATATTTTCAGAATAAAAAATTGTATCTATACAACCTTTTCCAAGTTCTGAAAACCATGTATCTTCTTTGTTATCTATCTTTTTTAACTTTTTCTGCAATATTTCATACTCTTCATACCTTTCTTTTTCTTCAAATATATATCTTCCTTTTCCTAGTCTTGTTACCCCAACATTAAAGTCTCCACCTACTATAATTACTTCATTTGAATCTATTTTGCTAATTATTCTACACAATTCTTTAGCTGCTAATATTCTTTCATCCTCATATGTTGATAAGTGTACAGAAAATAGGTTTAATTTAGTAGTTCCTAGTGATATTCTGTTATATAATATTCCTCTTTGCTCATGTTTTGTATCTGTTAATGGCATTAAATAATTAGCTGAAAATGATATTAAAAATCTGCTTATTATTCCATCTCCGTAATATCCATCTTCTAAGGTTATATTGCTTTCCATAGAGCAATAATACATTCCTACTTTTTTTGCAAATTCTCTAATTTGATTTATCTCTCCTGCCCTTTTGGTGTACATATCAACTTCTTGCAAAAATATTATATCTGGTTTGTATTCTTTTATTAAATTTGCCTGTCTCTCTATGTCTATTATATTGTCCATTCCTCTGCCATGAGCAACATTAAATGTAATAATTTTTACTAGCATATAACCACTCCCTTTTATTCATATTTTTACAGTTCAATTATATCAAAGGTATTGATAGAATTACAAGGAAAAGATTAAAATAACACAAAAAATGCCTCTAAAGAGGCATTTTTATTTTAACTAATTTTTAATTTGTTTTGCTACTTCTTCTGCAAAGTTTTCTTCTCTTTTTTGTAATCCTTCGCCTTTTTCAAATCTTGCAAATCTTAAGATTTTAGCATTATTTTCTTCTGCTAATTTAGATATTTTTATATCTGGATTTTTTACAAAAACTTGCTCTACTAAGCATATCTCTCCATAGAATTTTCCAATTCTACCTTGAACCATTTTTTCTGCTATTTCTGCTGGTTTTCCTTCATTCATAGCTTGTGCTTTTAGTATTTCCATTTCTTTTTGTAATCTATCTGCTGGAACTGAATTTCTATCTAAGTATTCTGGTCTTGCAGCTGCAATTTGCATACATATATCTTTTGCAAATTGGCTATTTCCACCTTCTACTTCTACTAAAACTCCTATTTTTCCATCTCCATGAATGTAGCTTTCTATTAATCCATTAGTTTCAAATCTTTCAAATCTTCTAATAGACATATTTTCACCAATTGTTGCAATCTTTCCAGTTAATACTTCGCCAACTGTTTTTCCTGCTTCTGCTATAGAAGGTTGTTCTAATAATTCTTCTACAGTTGCTGGATTTTTTTCAACTATTTGTTTTGCTACATCTGCTACAAAACTTCTGAATTCTTCGTTTTTTGCCACGAAGTCTGTTTCTGCATTTACTTCTACTACTGCTCCTATTTTTTTATCTTCTGAAACATAAGTAGTAACTAAGCCTTCTGCTGCAATTCTGTCTGATTTTTTAGCAGCTTTAGCAATTCCTCTTTCTCTTAAAAGTTCTATTGCCTTTTCTTCGTCTCCATTAGTCTCTGCTAAAACTTTTTTACAGTCCATCATTCCTGCACCAGTTTTTTCTCTTAATTCTTTAACTTGGTTTGCTGTTATCATAGTCGTCTATCTCCCTTCGTTTTTTAGATTTATTTAATTAGTTTTCTTCAACTGCTTCTACAACTTCTTCCATGCTTTGTGGTTCTTCTTCTGCTACTTGTTCTTCTTGTACATCAGTAACCATAGATTCGCCTTGTCTTCCTTCTATAACTGCATTTGCCATACAATCTGCTATTAATTTAACTGCTCTTATTGCATCATCATTTCCTGGAATAGCATAATCTACTTCTTCTGGATTACAGTTTGTATCTATTAATCCAATAACTGGAATGCCTAGTTTTTTTGCTTCTAATATTCCAATTCTTTCTTTTTTAGGATCTACTATAAACATAACTCCTGGAAGTTCTTTCATTTCTTTAATTCCTCCAAGGTTTTTTTCTAGTTTTTCCATTTCTTTTTTTAGAAGTATAACTTCTTTTTTAGGTAATACATCAAATGTTCCATCTTCTTGCATTGTTTCTAATTGTTCTAATCTGTCAATTCTTTTTCTAATTGTTGCGAAGTTTGTTAATGTTCCACCTAACCATCTTTGGTTAACATAGTACATACCACATTTTTCTGCTGCTTCCTTCATACAATCTTGTGCTTGTTTTTTAGTTCCTACAAATAGAACTGTTTTTCCTGCTTCAGCTTGTTCTTTTAAAAAGCTGTAAGCTTCATCTAATTTTTTAGATGTTTTTTGTAAATCGATAATGTGAATTCCATTTCTAGCTTGAAAAATATATTCAGCCATTTTTGGATCCCATCTTCTTGTTTGATGTCCGAAATGAACACCTGCTTCTAGTAATTGTTTCATTGCAACTACTGCCATTTTAAATTCCTCCTTTTAGTTTTTTACCTCCACATAGCTTCTAACATTTAAGAAGACTTGTTTTTATAAAACAAGCACTTTTCTTAAACTAACTATATGTGTGTTTTAACAGGCAATATTATATCAGACTTTATTACAGATTTCAAGTGGTTTTTAAAGATTTTAAGGCTCTTTCTGCCATTTTTTCGTATCTTAATTTTTTATCTTTTATTTTTTCGTCCAATTCTGGCAAAATTCCAAAGTTTGCATTCATTGGTTGAAAGTTTTTATTTGGTGTAGATATATAATTTGCTAGTGCCCCAATGACTGTTTCATTTGGAAATACTGCCTTGCATTTTATTTTATTGCCTTTTAAATTTAGGCATGCATTTATCCCAGCTACAAGCCCTGAAGCTATTGATTCTACATACCCCTCTACACCTGTTATTTGCCCTGCAAAATATATATTAGAATTTTTCTTTAAATTATATGTATTATCTAAAAGTTCTGGTGAATTTATAAATGTATTTCTATGCATAACGCCATATTTAATAAACTCTGCATTTTCTAATCCTGGTATTAAACTAAATACTCTTTTTTGTTCCCCAAATTTCAAATTTGTTTGGAAACCTACTATATTAAATAAATTTCCTTCTGTATTGTCTTGTCTTAACTGTACTATTGCATATGGCCTTTTTCCTGTTCTTAAATCTGTGAATCCTACTGGCTTTAATGGTCCAAATCTTAGTGTGTCTATTCCTCTTTTCGCCATTACTTCTACAGGCATACACCCTTCAAATATTTCTTTTTTTTCAAAATTATGAAGTTCTACTACTTCTGCATTAATAAGCTCACCATAAAATTTTTCGTATTCCTCTTTATTCATTGGCAAATTAATATAACTGTTCTCATTCTCTTTTTCTAATCTTGTTCTCCATTCGTCAATAGACTCTTCTTTTCCTCGTTCTTGCTTATATCTATCTCCATAAAAACCTATATTCATATTTATGGAATTTTTTTCTACTATCGGTGCTGCTGCATCATAAAAATACAATTTATCTTTTCCTGTAAGTTCTTGTATTTCTTTGGATAAACTTTCTGAAGTAAGTGGACCTGTTGCAATAATTACAATTCCATTTTCAGCTAATTGCTTAACAGATATTTCTTTTCCAACTTCCTGCCTTATTACTTCTATGTTTGCAAACTGTTCTAATCTTTTAGTTACTTCTTCAGCAAACTTTTCTCTGTCTACTGCTAATGCTTGACCTGCAGGAACTTGTACCTCATCTGCAATTTTTATAAGTAGAGAGTCTAATTGCCTTAATTCCTCTTTTAGTAATCCAGATGCATTTGTAATTAAATTAGATTTAAAAGAATTGCTACACACAATTTCTGCTAAATTGCAGTTACTGTGTGCAGGTGAAAATTTACTAGGTTTCATTTCATATAATTTTACTTTTATTCCTCTTTTGGCAATTTGGTATGCAGCCTCTGAGCCTGCTAACCCTCCTCCAATTATTGTTATATTTTTCTCCATAGTTTTTCCTCTTTTTTATACTTATTTATACATTAAGACAACCTGTCTCAATGTCACCCCTCAGGGAATTGTAATATGTCTTACACACATTGTATTTGACATTTATTATTATACATCGTTTTACATAATTTGTCAATTTTAAAATAATTACACTATTTTTTATTTTCTATTTATATTTTTGACATTTTATGATAAAATAATTTATATTATTTTAGAAGGAGTAAAACTATTATGAATTTAAATAAATGTTGTCGTTGTGGTTGCTTTTATGCTACAGAAGGAGATGTCTGCCCTAATTGTAAACCAAAAGATTTTAATGAAATTACCAAATTAAAAAGTTATTTAGAAATTAATTCTACACCAGATTCTATTGAGTGTATATCTGCAAATACAGGAATTTCTTTTAAAAATTTAAATAGATTTTTAGCTCAAGATGAATTTTCTAAATTGTCTAATAAATTTAATAATTCTAGTAATATAGGAATTAATTTATAAGAAAGGCATTTTGCTAAGTAAGTCTTCGAAGTAAGTGCAAAATACATGCCACTCGCTCTGCTCGGGCAAATTTAGGTAGCCTAACCTTGTTGTATAAAACAAGAAACTCAGCAATAGCTGAGTTTTTTAAATTATCTTTATTATTGCTTTTTTAGCGCCTATTTCTTTTTCTCCTATTGCATATATTTCCTTTAATTGTTCCACCGCTTCTTTTGCCTTTTTTTCTTCATTTGCATGTATATATGCTAATACATCTCCTATAGCAACTTTGTCTCCTACTTTTTTTTCTAATACTATTCCTACTGTTTTATCTATTTTGTCTTCTTTTTTTATACGCCCTGCCCCTAAAAATACAGATAATCTACCTATTTGCTCTGCATTTATATCTGCTACGAATCCATCTTTTTCACATATTACAGGAATTATATATTTTGCTTTTTCAAATTTTTCTGGATTCTCTAGGTATGAAATATCTCCATTCTGTTTTTTGACTAATTGTTTAAATTTTTCTAATGCTTTACCATTTTGTATGTTTTCTAACATTTTTCTTTTGTTTTCTTCTATGCTGTCGCCCTTTCTTGCTAGTCTTATCATTTGTGCTCCAAGTTCTAATACAACTTCTTGTACATCTTTCTCTATATTACCTTTAAGTGCATTTATCACTTCTAAAATTTCTAAAGTATTTCCAACATTTTTTCCAAGTGGTTCATCCATATTTGTTATTACACATACTGTTTCTTTATTTGCTAATTCACCTATTTTTTTCATTATTTCAGATAATTTAATTGCATCTTGTTCATTTTTCATAAATGCTCCACTACCACAAGTTACATCTAGCACTATTTTATTTGCACCTGCTGCAATTTTTTTACTCATTATGCTAGATGCTATTAGTGACATATTTTCTACACAACTTATGGTATCTCTTAAAGCATATATTTTTTTATCTGCCGGTGCCAAATTCAATGTTTGACCAATTAAACTAATTCCTATACTTTTTACATTTTGTTTAAATGTATTGATATCTATGCTTGTATCATAGCCTGGTATTGCTTCTAATTTATCTATTGTTCCTCCTGTAAAGCCTAAACCTCTTCCTGACATTTTTGCAACAGGTACACCTAATGATGCAATTATTGGTGCTAATATAAGAGTTACTTTGTCTCCAACTCCACCCGTACTATGTTTATCTACAACAATTCCTATTTCTGATAAATCTAATACATCGCCTGAATATGCCATTGCTACTGTTAAATTTGTTGTTTCTTCCTCATCTAGTTTATTTATATATATTGCCATTATTAGTGCTGCTGCTTGATAATCTGAAATAGAATTATTTGTATATCCTTGAACAAAGAAGTCTATTTCTTCTTTAGACAATTTTTTACCGTCCCTTTTCTTAGCAATTATATCTAATATATTCATGATTATTTCTCCTTTAGATAATATTTTTTACAAAACTCCTTCTATGTATTGGACATAGTCCGTTTTCTCTTATTGCTTGCATATGTGCAGCTGTACCATATCCTTTATGTTTAGCAAAACCATATTGTGGATAAATCTCATCCATTTGTTTCATTATTCTATCTCTTGTTACTTTTGCAATTATTGAAGCACAGGCAATTGAATAGCTTATTGCATCTCCATGTATTATAGATTTATATGGTATTCCTAAAGTATCTATACCTGTTAAAGCATCTACTAAAATAACTTCTGGTCTTTTCAAATTTTGTTTTTCTAATTTTTCTTCAAGTTCTTTTATTGCAATAGTTAATCCTTTTTTAGTAGCATTTAATATATTTATTCTGTCAATTTCCTCTTGGTTTATTATTCCTACTCCATAGGCTATAGCTTCTTTTATTATTTCTTCATATATTCTTTCTCTCTTTTTTTCTGCAATTTTTTTTGAATCATTTACCCCTTCTATCATAGAGTCTTTTGGCATTAATGAACATGCAACAACTACTGGACCTGCTAAAGGTCCACGCCCTGCTTCATCTATTCCACATATTGATACTATTCCTTTTTCATATAATGCTTTTTCTTCTTTTTTTAAATTTAGTAATCTCTCTAATTCTTTTTCCTTCATTATTTTTCCTCGTTTGCTGTTTATTCTTTTATATTTTCTTCTACAAAGTCTTTTTCTTCGTTTAATTTGTTGAAATCTGATAATTTATATAATATGTTATCCCCAATTTGAACTCCTTTTGTGTATAAAATTTCTAAATTATCATAATTTACAATATAATATTGATCTGATTCTAATTCTATATTACCTAGTCCAATTTCTTTTAAATTTTCTTTATCTAATACATAATATTTGCTATTTTCATCTATTGTTATATTTTGTTGTTCTAATAATTTTTTTATATTTTCCTCTTCTTTTTTATCTGAAATTTTTATACCTGCTAATTCCTTTTTTAATGCCTTTTCTTCTTCTGCTATTATTTTTGCTTTTCCTTGTATTGCCAACATATTTGTTTTTATTGTTTCACTTTCTTCATTTTTGTATTGCAATTCTACAAAGCGTACTGCCACCAATATTAAAACCAGTATTATTATTACTAAAAATATTGTTGTCATATGTGTAAGTCCATTTTCTTTTTTCATATTTTACCTCCATCTATTGCTTTATTATATATAATATTTATTTTAAATACAAGAGCAGTTTTTTATTTCTTCCAATATCTAAATTTTTCATATTTTTTTCACATTTTTTTCATAATTCTCTTGTATTATAATAATAATTTAGGTTATCATATAATCAAATAATTAATTTTAGGAGGTATTAAAATGGACGAAAATAATAATAATAATAACACTTTTAAGAGTATTGATTCCACTAATTTTAATTCTTCTTATAGAGAATTTAAAAATAGCGAAAAAAAATTTAATTTTGGATTTACAAGAAATGTATTAGCACCATTTTTATTTGGAGTTATTGGAAGCATCACTGTACTAGCAGTCTCTCTTAATGTCCCTAGCATAAAGGAAAATTTAGTAAAAAAACTTGTTACTATAGAAACACCTAATGCTTATGGAGAAAGTATAAATAATGAAAATATTAATACACAAATGGTTTCTTTAGCAGGATATTCTGAAACAGGTGTTGGCGTGGCTGCAAAAGTACGTCCTTCAATTGTTGGAATAGAAGTAGAATATTCTGTAAATTCAATATTTTATAGGAATACATCTACTGCAACAGCCGCTGGCTCTGGAATAATAATTAGTGAAGATGGATACATTTTAACAAATAACCATATAGTTAATTCTTCTTCTTCATCTTATTATTACGAACTTGGAAAAGCCAATAAAGTTACTGTTACTTTATATAACGACAAAACAAAATATGATGCTACTATTGTAGGAACAGATTCTCAAACAGATTTAGCTGTTATTAAAATAGAAAAAAGTGGACTAACCGCTGCTGAACTTGGAGATTCTGATGCTGTACAAGTTGGAGAATTTGCTATGGCTATAGGAAATCCTTTAGGTTTAACAGATAGCGTTACAGCAGGTATTATAAGTGCTGTCAATAGAGAAGTTTCTGATCAGGATGGTAATACTTATGTTGCAATTCAGACAGATGCATCTATAAATTCTGGAAATAGTGGAGGTGCATTAGTAAATAGTAAAGGGCAAGTAATAGGGGTTAATACACTAAAACTTTCTGGCAATGGTGTTGAAGGAGTTGGATTTGCAATTCCTATTAATTCTACAAAAGAAATTTATGAACAACTAATTCAGTATAACAAAGTAAAAAGACCATATATTGGTATTGGTGGATATGACCTAGACGAACAAACTGCTGAATATAATAATTTAGTTATTGGTATTTATATTAAAACTATAGATGATTTTTCTGCTGCTGAAAAGGCTGGATTGAGAATTGGTGATGTAATAATAGAAGTAGAAGGAACCAAAGTAACTAAAATGGATGAATTAAATGCTATAAAAAATAAAAAACAAATTGGAGATACTTTAAAGTTAAAGGTTTATAGAGATGGTAAAGAGAAAGATATAACAGTAACATTACAAGAACAACCATAATTTTAGTGGAGGTTTGTTGCTAAAACATACCTCCACAATTTATAATTATAAACTAATAAATTACAATTAGTTCACACAATGTTCAAAAATCTTTGGTATATTATATTCAGTTGATAAATATTACTCCGTTATCAACATATATAAAAACATCCCCTTTTGTTTTTTTAAAGACACATATTATTAATATAATATGTGCCTTTTTTTATTGTCCTCTATATATATAATTTTCTGGGTTTACTTGTGAGCCATCTTGCCTTATTTCAAAGTGTAAGTGGTTTCCTGTTGAGTTACCTGTTGAGCCAACTGCTGCAATTACATCTCCTGCTTTTACTTTTTGTCCTTCTGTTACATATAGACTACTACAATGTCCGTAATATGTTTCTACTCCATTACCATGGGATATAATAACTAAGTTTCCATATCCACCATAATATTCTGCAAGTTTTATTGTTCCATCTGCAACTGCCTTAATTTGTGTACCATAACTAGCTCCTATATCTATTCCCATATGTGTATGGTCTCTTATATCTTCTATAGCTCCAAATCTGGATGTTATAACACCAGAAACTGGCACACATGCAAGATATACTCCATTGATAGAATTACATTTTATTACATCTAATTCCTCTATCATACTATTTCTTGCTGTTTTTATAGTGACTGTTTCGCATTCTTTCATGTCTTCTGTATATAATTCTTTTATTCCTATATTTAAATCTTGTATACTACTATATTCTGATTTTAATTCTGCTACTAATGTTTCAGCTTCTTCTAATGTATTTACTTTTGACTTTTCTTCTCCATTTAAAGTTATTGCATATAATTTGTACGTAAATTTCATTTGCTCTTCCATTTTTGATAAAATTATATTTTCGTTTGTTTCCTCACTTTTACTTATCAGCCTTAATCCATATTCTGGTAAATTATCTATATCAACAAATGCAACATTTACTCCTTTTAGATCATTTATATATTCTTCTATTTCTTGTTCAAATTTTTCTTTACTGTCTACATAGCCTACTCTTTCTCCATCTATTGTTACTGCACATACTAATTTGTATTTAGATAATATTATTATGGCTACTATTATAATTGCTACTGCTATTATATTAATAAGTTTAAATGTCTTTTTAGTATAATATTTTATATACTTGCTTAAAATATATATTCACTCTCCTTTTCGTCTACACGACAAAATTAATTATACTACATATTTTAAACAATTTCAAATTTGATATTCATTATTTGCCCATTATAAACATTTTTTAGCAAGTCTGTTGGTAACATTTATCAAAATAGTGTGTATTTTCCTCTTATTTTCTCCCATATGCTCATTTTTTCTCGTTTTTCCAAACATTGACATTTATCATTTTGTCTGTGCAATTTTTATTTTATTTAAATTTTTTCCTGAATTAGGCATAATTACTTTTACAGTTTGTTCTTTGATACTTTTTTTCTGAATTTCCATTATTATTATTGGCAATAGCGATATAACCGTTGTATATAACCATTGAGTAGTTGTTAATGGAATTAATTCAAATACTTTAGCGACTGATGGTATTATTACAACTGAAACTTGTAATAAAGTACCTAATAGAAACGCGCCTATTAAATATTTATTTTCACATATGTTCATATTAAATATAGATCCTTCACTTCTTATATTAAAACTGTGTACTAATTCTAATATACCTAAAGAAACAAATGCCATTGTTCTTCCCACTTCTATTCCATAAAATTTGTTACCTATACTAAATGCTAAAAGTGTTAACATTCCAATCATTATTCCTTCTACAACAATTTTATTCCACAATCCGTCTGCAAATATTCCTTTTCTTGGATTTCTTGGCTTTTTGTCCATTATATCTTTTTCTGGTGGCTCTAATCCTAATGCTATTGCTGGGAAAGAATCTGTTACTAAATTTACCCATAACAATTGAATTGCTAAAAGTGGCGATTCTAGTCCTAATATTAATCCTAAAAATATTGTTACTATTTCTCCTATATTTGTAGCAATTAAAAAATGTACCGCCTTTTTTATATTATCAAAAATATTTCTTCCTTGTTTAACTGCTTCTACTATTGTAACAAAATTGTCATCTGTAAGTATCATATCTGATGCATTTTTAGCTACATCTGTGCCATTCAATCCCATAGAAATACCTATATCTGCGTTTTTTAAAGCTGGTGCATCATTTACTCCATCACCCGTCATTGCTACTACAGCACCTGTACTTCTAAATGCCTTTACAATTCTTACCTTATGTTCTGGTGATACTCTTGCAAAAACACTATATTGCATTATATTTTTTTCTAGTTCCTTTTGACTTATATTATCTAATTCATTCCCTGTTATAGCTAAATCATTTGGTTTCAAAATTCCAATTTCTCTTGCAATTGCTTTTGCTGTAATAATATGGTCCCCTGTTATCATAACAGTTTTTATCCCTGCTTTTCTGCAAGTAGCTACAGCTTCTTTTACGCCTTCTCTTGGTGGATCTATCATTCCTATCAGTCCCACAAAGGTTAAATCTATTTCTACACTTGCACTATCTATTCTATTTGGCAATCTTTCTACGTCTTTGTATGCTACTGCCAAAACTCTTAGTGCATTATTTGCCATTTTATTATTGTTTTCTTCTACTTTTCTTATTACTTCACTACTTATTGTTCTACCTATTCCATTTTCATAATATTTATTACACCTTTTTATTAATACATCTGGAGCTCCTTTTGTAATTATTCTATATTTATTACCTATTTTATGTATTGTAGTCATCATTTTTCTTTCAGAATCAAATGGAATTTCATTTATTCTCTGCATTATTTTATATAAGTTTTCTTTGTTCTTTCCATTACTTAGTCCTGCATTCACTATTGCATTTTCCGTAGCCTCTCCTTCTGCTTCCATTTTTCCTTCTTTTACAATTATTTGTGAATCTGTGCACATGCAACCTAATTCTAATATAAAATCTTTATTTATATTACTTCCTTTAACATCTTGAATATCAACTACTTGCATTTTGTTTTGAGTTAATGTACCTGTTTTGTCAGAACATATTACACTACTACTCCCTAATGTTTCTACCGCTGGTAATTTTCTTATTATTGTATTCTTTTTTGCCATTTTTGTTACACCTATCGAAAGCATTATTGTTACGATTGCTGGTAGTCCTTCTGGTATTGCTGCTACTGCTAATCCAACTGAAGTCATAAACATTTCTATTGGCTCTATCTTTTTAACCAACCCTATTACAAATATAAGTAAACAAATTATTAAACACCCTATTCCTAAACTTTTTCCAACCTCTGCTAGTTTTTTCTGTATTGGTGTTTCTGGTGACTCATCTGTAATAATCATTTTTGCTATTTTACCAACTTTTGTATTCATTCCCGTTTCTGTTGCAATAGCTTCTGCATGGCCATTTACTACAATTGTTGTTGCAAATCCCATATTTATTGTATCTCCTAAAGATGTATTATCTTTTAAAATTACATTTGCTTCTTTTAGTACCGGTACAGTTTCTCCTGTTAAGCTTGACTCCTCAACTTTTAGATTATATGAAGTAACTAGTCTACAATCTGCTGGTATATAATTACCCGCTTCTAAAACTATAATATCTCCAGGTACTATTTCTGTTCCCTTTACTGTCACAATTTCTCCTTTTCTCTTTACCTTTGCTACTGGCGCTGACATTTTTTTAAGTGCCTCTAAAGATTTTTCTGCTTTTGCTTCTTGAACTAGTCCCATAATAGCATTTAAAACAACTATTGCTATTATTATAATAGAATCTATATACTCACCTGTTCCTTGTATTTTTGTAACAATTGCTGAAACAACAGCAGCTATAATTAAAATAATAATCATAAAATCATTAAATTGTTTCAAAAATTTTATAAAAATGCTCTCCTTCTTTTGTTCTTGGAGTTTATTTTCTCCATATTTTTTTAATCTTTCTGCCACTTCTTCATCTGTTAAACCATCTTTTAGGTTAGTTTCTAATTTAATTTCTACATCTTTTGTAGATAAATTATGCCACATAACAACACACTCCTTTGTATTTCAATTAATAGGGACAGCCCTTAATAATAATATGCATTAATGTAAAAAAATAGAATTGATATTTTTATCAATTCTATTTTTAGGTTAAGGGCTGTCCCAAATTGTCCCATTTGGACATTTAGGGACTGTCCCCAATTGAGCTGAGTTTCATTGATAGTAGCTTGCTTATGCCATTTTCCTCCATTGTTACTCCATATACTGTGTCTGCTACTTCCATTGTTCCTTTTCTGTGTGTTATTACTAAGAATTGTGATGCTTGACTAAATTTTTTTAGATATTCTGCAAATCTGTAGACATTTACATCATCTAGTGCTGCTTCTATTTCGTCTAGTATACAGAATGGTGCTGGGTTTATTTTTAGTATTGCAAATAAAAGTGCTATTGCTGTAAATGCTTTTTCTCCTCCTGATAGTAACATCATATTTTGTAATTTCTTTCCTGTTGGCTGAACTCTTATATCTATTCCACATTCTAGTACATTATCTTCGTCTGTTAATATTAATTCTGCTTTTCCTCCTCCAAATAGTTCTATAAATACTTCATTAAAGTTTTTATTTATTATTTCAAATTTCTCTTTAAATTGTTGTTCCATTGTTTGAGTCATTTCTGAAATCACTTTTCTTAACTTTGCTACCGTATTTTCTAAATCTAATCTTTGTTCGCACATAAAGTCATATCTTTCGCTTATTTTTTTGTATTCTTCTATTGAATCTATGTTTATACTGCCTAAGTCTTTTATTTTTTCTCTTATTGAGCTAACTTCTTTTTGTGCTTGGGCTATATTATTTGGCTTTTTATATTCTCCAGCATTATTTGGTGTTATTTCATATTCGTCCCACAAAGTGTTTATCAATTGTTCTATGTCTTGCTCCAACTTTGTTTTTTTGAAATCCATTTTTACAATTTGTTCTTTTAATCCTTCTAATATGCTAAATTGGTTTGTTATTTCTTCTTCTTTTTTATCTAATAATTCATTTTTTTCTGTTCTTAATTGTTTTAGCTTTTCTATATTTTCTGAACTATTATTAACTTCTGCTTTAATCTGCTCTATTTCGCTATTTAAATTATCTATTTTTGTTTGTAATTCCGCATTTTCTTTTATAGCCTGATTTAATGTATTATTTTTATTTTCTATATTATTGTTGTTGTTTAAAATTTCTTGCCTTATTCTTTCTACAAATTCCTCTATAGATGCTTCACTTTCTATAAATGATGAAACTGAAATTTTTAAATTTGTTATATCAAAGTTCAAATCATCTATGTATTTTTGATTGTCTTTATTTACTGTTGCAAATTGTTCTACTTCTTCTGATAAACTTTTTATTTCACTGTTTAATTTTTCTACTTCTTGTTCTTTTTCCTCTTTTTGTTTTATACTTTCTTCTTTTTGCTTATTTATAGAAAGTTCTTCTTCTTTTAGTTTATCCCTTCTTTGCTCTAATTTATAAATGTTTTCTTCTATTGATACCATTTTTTGATTTTCTGCAGCATACACTATTTCTATATCTTGAAGTTCTTTTTCTAATCCTGCTACTTTTTCTATTACTTCTGTTATTGACTCTAAATATTTTTGTTTTTGTAATGTTATTTCTTCTATTTTTTTAGAAAGCTTTTTTATTTCCTTTTCTAATTCTTCTATTTCTCTACTTCTTCCTAAAATATTTACTGTTTTAGTTGCAACACTTCCACCTGTAATGCTTCCTGACGAACTAATAACATCTCCCTTTAGTGTAACAATTCTAAACGAATAATTATTCATTTTAGCAAGTGAAATTCCTATATTCATATCTTCTACTACAACTGTTCTTCCTAATAAGTTTAAAACAATTTGACTATATTTTTTATCACATTTAACTAAATCGGAAGCAATCCCTATTACTCCTTTCATGCCATTACTTATTACGTTTTCTATCCTCTTTCCTCTTATTGAAGATATTGGTAAAAATGACGCTCTTCCTAAATTATTATTTCTTAAATGTTCAACTAATTTTTTAGCATCTTCCTCTGTTTCTGTAACAACATTTTGAAGAGCTTGTCCTAAGCACATTTCTATTGCTAATTCATACTCTTTATTAACAGAAATCAAATTGGCTAAAACTCCATGCATGCCTTTTTTTAATTGTGAATTTTTGTCACAATCTAACAATAATTCTTTAACACTTTTTATATACCCTTCTTTTTCTTTTTCTGTTTCTAGTAAGAATTTATGTCGTGCATCTTTCATATTCATTTGATAGTTTAGTTTATTTATTTCTTCTTCGAAGTCTTTAATTTTATTCATACAACTTTCTTTTTCAGTCGTTTCTTGTTGCAAATTATTACTAACTATGTTTCGCTTGCTTTGTATTTCGTAAAACTTTTTTGATAACTCTTGTTTATTGTCTCTAGTACTATCTAATTCAGATATTACATTTTCCAACTCTATTTTTAATGTCTTTTTCCTTTTTTCTAAATTTTCATAATTAGCTTCTTGTGTATTTATATCTGCCAAAACTTCATACTTCTTGTCTGTATTTGTTTCTATTTTTTGTTTTTTAGCTTCTATTTCTAATTCTTTATCAGACAATGTTTTCATTAGTTTCGCCAGTTCTTTTTCTTTTTGTTTTAATTCTTCTTCAAATTTTTCTTTATTTTGGAATAAATTAGCCTTTTTTTCTTGTCTTTGTTTTTCTTCTTCTTGTAATTCTTGTATTCTTATTCTTAATTCTTTTATTTCACTTTCTAGTCTTTCTTTATTAGTGATGTTGTTTTGTATTCTTTCTTTAGATATGCCTATTTCTGAGTTTATTTTTTCTATTTTGTTTGTACTTTCAAAACCTATATTTTGCATTTGTTCTATTTGTGTTGTTATCTCATCTAATTCTTGTTTCAAAGAATCTTTTAAGCTTTGTATAGATGTTAATTTTTCATTTTCTGTATTTCTTTGTGAAGTCATTATTTCTTCATCTTTTATAATTTGCTCTAATTTTTCTTTATATGTATTTATATTGTAAACAAATAGTCCTACCTCTATATTTTTAAGCTCTTCTCTTAAATTTAAGTATTGTTTTGCTTTCTCAGATTGAGCTTTTAGAGGTTCTATGTTTCCTTCTATTTCTGTTAAAATGTCATTTATTCTTAATAAGTTAAGCTTTGTTTGCTCCATTTTTTTCTCTGATTCTTGTTTTCTTGTCCTATATTTTACAATACCTGCTGCTTCTTCAAATATGTGTCTCCTATCTTCTGATTTATTTGATAATATTTCATCTATTTTTCCTTGCCCTATTATGCTATATCCATCTTTTCCGATACCTGTGTCCATAAATAGCTCTAAAATATCTTTTAGTCTACATGGAGTTTTATTTATAAAATAACCAGTTTCTCCATTTCTATATAATTTTCTTGTTACAGTAACTTCTGAATATTCTATAGGTAATTTTGCATCTGAATTATCTATAACTATAGAAACTTCTGCAAACCCTAAGGATTTTCTAGACTGTGTTCCTGCAAATATAATATCTTCAGATTTTGCTCCTCTTAAAGATTTCATACTTTGCTCTCCAAGAACCCATCTAATAGCATCAGAAATGTTACTTTTTCCTGAACCATTTGGTCCTATTACTGATGTAATTCCTGGCTTAAATTCTAATATTGTTTTATCTGCGAATGATTTAAATCCTTGTAGTTCTAATCTTTTTAAATACATTTAATACACCTTTTTTCTCTTTTACTTATATTTGTACTTGAAAATTATATATTAACTTTTGGCAAAAATCAACATTCTTTTTTTGTCCATATGGTAATTGCATAAAATATCACAAAATTGTATCAAAAGCTACAAAGCTTTGATACAATTTTGTAATATTACTCTATTAATTTTCTACTTTTCAAAATATGTGCTTATTTCTTGTAGATTTTCAAAATTGTGTTGTCTTAACACTTCATATGCTACTATTGCAACAGAATTTGATAAATTTAATGAACGCAGATGTTCTTTCATAGGTATTCTTATTGTATTTTCTATGTATTTTTGTAATAATTCTTCTGGTAATCCTTTTGTTTCCTTTCCAAATAGTATAAATACTTCGTCATATTCTGCATATTTTACATCTGAGTAACAATGTTGTCCTTTTGTGGTTGAAAAGAACATTGCATTTTCCTGTGGTTTGTATTTTTCTAAAAACTCTTTTAAAGATTTATGCTCTTCTATTTCTAATTTATCCCAATAATCAAGCCCTGCCCTTTTTAGGTATTTATCTGTTATTTCAAATCCTAGTGGATATACTAAATGTAATTTTGCCCCTATCGCTGCACATGTTCTTGCTATATTTCCAGTATTTTGTGGTATTTCTGGCTCTACCATTACAATATTTATTTTCATTTTGCCAATCTCTTTTCTCTATTATATTTCTATAACTATATTGTTAATATTATTGCTGTTATACTAACATATATTAATAATAATATTGATAATCCTATTATTCCTAATATCATGCCAGCCTTTCCTAATTTACTTCCCATTTTTTTTATAGATTTTGCTCCAAATACTATAGCCAATATTCCTGCTGGTAATGAAATATACCAAAAAGTAGAAAGTACTATTGATACTATCCCTAATGTAAGTGAAGCTACTGGCATCCCTGATTTATTTTTATCTATTACCTTTTCTTCCATTTTATTTTCCCCCTATAAATCTATTTTACTAATTTCTTTTAATGTTTCTAAATCACTTACTTTTATGCACTTTTCTGATACAGTATATAAATTATTTTCTATATATACTCCTCTTAATAATTTTGAATTTGTATAATAGTAAGTATCCTGTGATTTATTATCTATATTTTCTTGTGTTATTATGCCTTTTAAGTTAATTCCTTTTTCTATATTTATTGAATATACTGAATATCCTTCTGATATATATTTAGTAGTATTTTTTTTGTATGCATTTATTGTATCTTCATAAGTATTTGATGATGCTATTGAAATGTCTTCTGCATAATTATTTACTGGTATCGCTATAAGTTCTTTTTCTTTTGAAAATAATAATGCTTTTGGATTTGTTAATATTGCCGATGTTGTTCTCCTGTCTCCTATTACTGTACTTGATATTTCAACTGGGTTAGTTGGATCTGTTACATCAAACAGTGCCATCTTCATTCCTGTTATTGTGGCTGTAGCAGAAGTAACCTTTCCTTGAATATCTCTATTTATTTTTTCTTCTGTTTGCATTCCTATTCCAATTAAATGATTTTCATCATATGGATGTAAATATGTACTATAACCTGGTATTTTTAACTCTCCTAATACTTTTGGCTCTGTTGGGTTACTTAAATCTATAACAAATAGCGGGTCAATAGTTTTGTAAGTTACAAGATATGCCTTATCTCCCATGAATCTTGAAGAATACATTTGCTCTCCTTTTGCTAAATATGGAGTTTCACCAATTTGTTGCATCTTTTCATTAAATATTACTATTCTTGAACCTTCTCTACTATCTTTTAATGCTACTCTTAAATTTCCATTATACTCATCTAATGAATATTGATTTATAGTTTGCCCTTTAACTCTAGTCTTACAACTATATTCCACTTCTCCGTTATCTAAAATATTAAACTTATATATTTCTGTTTCATAATTTCTAGTATAATCATATATATAATCGTTTAATCCCCAGATTCCTTTTATTCCATATATAGAAGATATTTTTGGATAATAATTTCCCTTATAATTTGTGTCTAATAAGTATATATTTTTTTCTGATATATATGCATTTTCTATATCTATTAAATAAGAACTTACATTAACATTTTGCTCAATATTATTTAAATCCATCATAGATATTATGGTTTGCTTGTTTGTTTCTACATTTTTTAAATATTTAATATTTTTTAGTTCAATTTCTTTTTGACTATATTCTTCATCATAGTATCTTACTATTTTATTGTTCTCTTTTCTCAAGTTTCCAGTTGATATTACATATAACTTACTTCCTATGCATCTTGTTGTGTAATATGGCTCATATAATTTATAGTTTTTTACCATTCTAGGTTCTTCTCTATTTGTTATATCATATATTCTTACTATTGTGTTATTTTTATTTGAACTATAATAGATATATGGGCTATTAATCTCTGAACAAATAGCTACTAATTTGTTTTCAAAAAGTATTAAATCTTCTGGAATCCCATTATCTGTTGGTGTTATTTTTGATGCTACTTTAATTTTGTTTGGGTCTGTTACATCTGTAATAACTATAGATTCTTTTGATAAAGAGTATATATAGTTTCCATCTGTTTTTATTATATCTGCCTCATCTACATTCTCTACTTGAATATTAGTTTTAGAATAATCTTTATTTGTTATACTATTAGAACTTTGCTCATTGGTTTGTATATTTTTAAAAATTGACTCACTATCAGTAGCTGAAGTAATGTCTTCTGTTATGATATAGTCTTCCTCTACATATATATTTCTTGATATTTCATATGGAAGTACCAATGGTCCTAGTATAGCTTTTTTTAATATACTGTCATCGTCTCTTCCGCTATACATTTTTTCCAACTGTTTTTCAGATTTTATTGTTTTTAATTCTGTATTTACATTTATACAACATATTAATGTAATAAAAACAGTTAATATAATTACGGTTAGTACTATTATTGCAATTTTTCTTTTCATATTTTCCATCCTTTCTATTATTGGGTTACTTATATTATAACATTAATAAATTAAATGCACTATAAATTTTAAAAAATTACTTGCTATAAATAATTTTTATATGTGTTTCTTTCATTTCTTAGGATTAATAAATTATTAATAGCTTTTTCTTTATTTTTATGTTATTATTATATATGTTTATTTTATTTTTATGGAGGGTTTTGTCGAAATATGAAAAATAAAGTAATAAAAACATTATTATTTATTATAGCAATGATTTTAATCCTTGGAATTGTTATATATCTTTTTCCTTTTTTAATTAATTTATCAACTTATGAAGGACAAGTTGCTTTTAAAAACGAAATAGACCATCTTGGAATTTTTGGAATTGGTGTTTTATTTTTGTTGCAACTTCTTCAAATACTATTAATAGTTCTACCTGGTGAACCTTTAGAATTACTTGCAGGTATTTGCTATGGTCCTATTTGGGGCACATTATTTACACTTATATCTGTTTTTATTACTACAAGTTTAATATATTTTCTAATTGGAAAATTGGGAAAAAAATATTTATATAATGCATTTTCACAAGAAAAAATTGAAAAAATAGAAAATAGTAAATTATTTAAAGACCCTAAAAAAGCAGAAGTGCTAATGTGTATATTGTTTTTTATACCTGGCACTCCTAAAGATTTATTAACATATATTGGTTTCTTACTTCCAATACCACCTATGAAATTTATATTAATTGCTACATTTTTTAGATTTCCATCTATAATTTCCTCTACAATTGCTGGTAGTGGATTATCAAATGGTAAATTATCTATACTAATAATTTCTTATGCTATAACTTTTATAGCTACTGCTGTTATCATCTTTTTTATAAATAAAAAGGACAAAGATACTACTGAAGCTATGAAAATAATTAAATAATTATATCTCTCTGCACTTAACAACTAACCTTTCTGTTCCATAATTAGTACAGGTTATTAATGTTAGTTCTCTATATCCATTCGTGTGTTGAGTTGTACAACTTGTATCTGTTGGTTTTACAACATATTTATTATACACTTTATATTTTACCATTTTCCCATAACCATCTGTTAGCTCTACAATGTCTCCATTTTTTATTGAGCTTAATGTACCAAACATTTTTCCATTTCTATAATTATGTCCTACTATGCAATAATTCCCCTCTTCGTTTGGCTCTGGTCCCCAATATTTATTAAGTGAAATTTCTAATAATTCTTCTGATGTATCTGATAATACTGGATACTGGATGTTTAAAGCTGGTATATTTAATATTGCATCTGTTTCATATTCTATACCATTTGCAGCAGTATATACTATTGAATTTTCTTGTACCTCCTGTATTCTTTCCTCTTGTTCTGGTGTTATTTCCTCTTGGTCATCTATAATTATTCTAATAATATCATCTTCTGGTTTTTTTATTGTTGTATCTATTGAAGAAGTTGTAGCTATTTGTTCTAATATTTCTTGTGACACTTTTTCATTTTTATTTCTATCATATTCTGCATAAACATAATAAGAAAATAAAATGCACACCAAAAAAACAGATAAAAAGAATTCTATTTTATATAATCTTCTTTTTCTCTTGAATTCTGGTGTAATATACAATTTCTCTGTAACTAAAATTTGATTCATGCTATTCTCCTATTTTATTTAATTATAACATACATTTTAGCTTTTTTAAAGAGATTTTGCAAGTAAATTTGAAATCTCACAAAACTGCTCTATAGAAAGAGTTTCTCCTCTGATATTTATATCTATCCCTAATTTATTTAATATTTCTATTGCTTGTTCTTTATTCTTTAACATTCCACCATTTACCATACTATTGATTAGCGTTTTTCTTCTTTGCATAAAACTTATTTTTATAAGTTTAAAAAATAATTTTTCATCTATTGGATCTACTACTGGCTTTTTTCTTAAATTTAATTTAATAACTTGTGAATCTACCTCTGGAGCTGGAATAAATTTTGAGCTTTCTACATCTAACACTACTTCTGGCTCTGAATAGTAATATACAGAATAAGTAATTGCACCAGAATTTTTAGTACCTGGTAATGCTGTTAGTCTTTCTGCAACTTCTTTTTGAACCATTACTGTTATTGTATCAATTGGTAATTTTTGTTCTAATAATCGCATAATTATAGGTGTAGTAATATAATATGGTAAATTTGCTACCACCTTAACTGTTTTGAAATTATTTTTCTCTATCAGTTCTCTTAAATTCACTTTTAATATATCTTCATTTAATATTTCTAAATTTTTATATAACAAAAATCGTTCTTTTAATATTCTTATCATTTTGTTATCAATTTCTACTGCAATAACTTTCCCAGCCTTTTCTAATAGTTTTTGTGTTAAAGTTCCAAGTCCTGGTCCTATTTCTATAACTAAATCTTCTAATGTTATTTCAGATACTTCTACTATTTTTTCTACAGTTTCATCATCAATCAAAAAATTCTGTCCTAAGTTCTTATTTGCTGTGATATTGTACTTTTTCATTAAAAATTTTGTTTCTTCATATATATTATTCATTACTTCTCTCCAACATTATAATCTACATCTCTTTTATTTTACCACGTTTATAGTAATATTGCAATGTAATGTATTTGTCTCTCAGAGTAATATGTATAAAAAACATTGATTTTTGTCTTATTATATAATAAAATATTATCATAATTTTAGAAGTAGGTGTAACATGAATACAAAAAACAAAAGCAAAGTAAAAAAATCTTCTATTTCTACAAGACTAAGGAATGGAATGATTGTAATATTTTTAATTATGATTTTATTAATTGTTCGTTTGGGTTGGCTACAATTTGTTAAAGGTTCTTGGCTAAAAGAGCAAATGTATAGCCAATTAATAACCAGTCGTATAATAAGCCCTAAAAGAGGTACTATATATGACGCCAATGGTAAAGAATTAGCCATAAGTGCTGCAGTAGATACTGTTACAATTAACCCTAACTTAATTATGGTTTCAGATGAAAATAAAGAACTTTCTGAAATTAAGACCAAAGCTTTAAAGGAAAAAGTTGCCAAAGCTCTTTCTGAAATCTTTGAATTAGATTATCAACAAACTTTAGAAAAAGTTTCTAGTACAAATTATATAGAAACAATTGCCAAGAAGGTTCAAAAAGATAAAATTGATAAGTTAAAATCTTGGATGGAAGAGGAAAAAGTTTATTCCGGTATTAATATAGATGAAGATTCTAAAAGGTATTACCCATATGGAAATCTAGCTTCAAATTTAATAGGCTTTTGTGGTGATGAAAATATTGGGCTAGAGGGCTTAGAAAACGAGTTTGATGATTTATTAACAGGTACTCCTCGGAAGAATAATAACATCTCAAGATGCAATTCAAGAATTTATACCAGATCAAAATGAAACATATTTCGTTGCTGAAAATGGTAATGATATAACTCTTACTTTAGATATAAATATACAAGCTATAGCTGAAAAATACTTAGAGCAAGCTTGTAAAGAAAATAATTGTGCTCGTGGTGGAAATGTTATAATTATGAATCCTAATAATGGAGATATTTTAGCAATGGCGACATATCCTAATTATAACTTAAATAATCCTTCTAAAGTATCAAGCATTTCCGATTCTGATTGGAAAAAAATGACTTCTGAACAAAAAGCTAATGCTTTGTATGGAATGTGGAGAAATAGAGCTCTTACAGATAGATATGAACCTGGTTCTGTATTTAAGATTATTACTGCTGCTGTTGGTTTAGAAGAAAACATAGTATCTCCTGATACTAAAGATGTTTTTAACTGCCCTGGATATCATACAGTTGCGGGACAAACTATTAATTGCTGGAAAGGTCGTCCTGGGCATGGCTCGCAAAGTTTAAGAGAAGCCTTGTGCAACTCTTGTAATCCTGCTTTTATGCAATTAGGCGAAAAAATAGGTGCTAAAACATTATATAAATATTTTGAAGCTTTTGGTTTGTTCAGTTCTACTAATCTTACATCTGGAGATGTTTCCGGAAACTTTTGGGATTTAGATGATGTTGGTCCTGTAGAATTAGCTACATTATCTTTTGGTCAAAGATTTGGTATAACTCCTTTACAAATGATAACTGCTGTTGCATGTATTGCAAATGATGGAGTACTAGTTCAACCTAAAATAATAAAAAATATAATTAATACTGATACTGGTGCAACTACTAATATAAGTACTACAGAAATAAGACAAGTAATTTCTAAAGAAACGTCTGAAAAACTTTTAAATATGATGGAATCTGTTGTAACTGTTGGAACAGGAAGTTATGGAAAAGTAGCAGGATATTCTGTCGCTGGAAAAACCGGAACCTCAGAACCTTCTCCTGGTGCAGAAGATGAAGGATATGTGGCTTCGTATGTTGCTGTATCTCCTGTTGAAAGTCCAGAAGTAGTTATTCTTGTAACATTATATGCTCCAGAAGGTGAAAGTCATCAAGGTGGTCAAATAGCTGGTCCTGTGGTATCTCAAATTTTAACAGAAGTATTACCTTATTTACAAATTCCTTCTGACAGTAGTGCTTCAACTACTGGAAGTAGCTCTTCTAGTTCAACTACTACTCTTCCAAATGTAGTTAATAAGACTATAGCAGAAGCTAAGAAAATTATAGAAAATGCTGGATTTGATTGCATTATTTCAGGTTCTTCAGAAGAACTTGTAACAGAGCAAATGCCTAAAGCTGGAACTCAATTAATAAAAGATTCTATTGTAAAAATATATTCAGCAGGAAATGAGGCAAGAGTGTCTCAATCTGTACCAGATTTAAAAGGTATGACATTATCACAAGCAAAAGCTACGCTAAAAGAACGAAATTTAAATATACAAATCAGTGGTTCTGGAATTGTAATAAGCCAAGATCCTATAGCAGGAACCTCTGTTGAGGAAGGAACATTAGTAAGTGTTTCTATGAAACCAGAAATACAAGATGCACATTAAAATTCATTATATCACAAAAAAATCCAAGGAATTATCTAAATATCCTTGGATTTTTTCTTTTTTAATCATTAAATATTGCGTCAAACTCTTCTCCATCTATCTTTTCTTTTTCTAAAAGTATTCCTGCTACTACATGTAATTTTTCCATGTTAGCATTTAATATTTCTGCAGCTTTTTTATATGCAAAGTCTATTATACTTTTTACTTCTTCATCTATAATAGCTGCTGTTTCTTCTGAATATTCTTTGCTTTGTGCAAAATCTCTTCCTAAGAATACTTCTTCTTGATTTTGACCTAATGTTATTGTTCCTACTCTTTCACTCATTCCATATTTCGTAACCATGTTTCTAGCAATTTTGGTTGCTCTTTCTATATCATTACTTGCACCTGTTGATATATCATCTAACACTAGTTTTTCTGATACTCTACCACCTAGTAGTGATATTATATTTTCAATCATTTCTGTTCTAGACATAAATGATTTATCTTCTGTTGGTCTATACATAGTATAACCACCTGCCATACCTCTTGGTACTATTGATATTTGGTGAACAGGATCTTGAGTTGGTAAAAATCTACTTACTACAGCATGCCCTGCTTCGTGATATGCCACTAATTTCTGTTCTTTTTCACTTCTAACTCTAGTTCTCTTTTCTGGTCCCATTGTTACTTTAACCATTGCATCTTCCACTTCGAGCATTCCAATTTCTTTTTTATTTCTTCTAGCAGCTAAAAGTGCTGCTTCATTTAATACATTTTCCAGATCTGCGCCTGAAAATCCTGAAGTATTTTTAGCAATTGTTTTTAGTTCAACATCTGGTGCCAATTTTTTCTTTCTACTATGCACCTCTAATATTTCTTCTCTTGCTTTAACATCTGGTGCTGACACTACTATCTGTCTGTCAAATCTTCCTGGTCTTAATAATGCTTTGTCTAATACGTCTGGTCTGTTTGTTGCTGCTAATACTATTACACCTTCATTAGCAGCGAAACCATCCATTTCTACTAATAATTGATTTAAAGTTTGCTCTCTTTCATCATGTCCTCCTCCAAGTCCTGCACCTCTTTGACGTCCAACAGCATCTATTTCATCTATAAATATTATACATGGCGCTTTTTTCTTGGCTTCATCAAATAAATCTCTTACACGAGAAGCACCAACACCTACAAACATTTCCACGAAATCCGAACCACTTATGATAAAGAAAGGAACTCCTGCTTCTCCAGCAACTGCTTTTGCTAAAAGTGTTTTTCCTGTTCCTGGTTGACCAACTAATAACACTCCTTTTGGAATTCTAGCACCCATATCTGTAAATTTTTTTGGGTTCTTTAAAAACTCTACAATTTCCTCTAATTCTTCTTTTTCTTCATCTACACCTGCTACATCATCAAAAGTAATTTTGTTTTTATCTGTAGGATTTAACATCTTTGCTCTACTCTTACCAAAAGACATTGTTTTATTTGACCCTACACCGCCTTGTGTACTGCTGTTCATAAATAAGAACCAGAATATAAAGAATATAATTAATATTCCGAATGGTGTCAATAATGTTAAAAAAGCCATAAAGATTGATTCTGATTTTTCAGTTACTTTTATAGTACCTGCTTTCATACTTTCTTCAAGCACATTCATTAAATTTTCTATACTTGGTATATTTACTTCTTTGGTAACATTTTGATTTTTCAATTTAACATTTGCCTTAGAATTATCAGCAGAAATCTCTATTTCTTTAACTTCTCCTGCTTCTATTTTTGTAAGCAATTCTGAGTATGCCAATTTATTTTCACTATTATCTATAATTGAAGATATTAGCACTATAAAAATTATAAATATTATTAGCCACATGGCTAAAGTTTTTATTCCATTTTTCAAATTAATGCCTCCTTTTACTATTCATGCAATATATCATAAAGATTTTTGTATTTCAAGTATTTTTTTAAAGTTTTTTCTTTACAATCTAGTCATATCAATACTTTCCTTACGGAAGTTCATAATACCTAGTAAAAAAATTTTTTTATTTTTTACAAGTATTTTTATATTTTTATTAGGTGTTAAATATTTATTACCTATATTATTTTCACATAATTTAATAATATCCTCAATATGTATTTTTTCTATGCCATTCGTTGTACCCAAAAGTTCATTAATAGTATATATTATAAGTCTAGATTTTATTACCTTTTCTAATTTATTAAATTTCTTCAAGTCTAAAATAATTTCTTTTTCATTTCTATCTATCAAAACATCGCTATATGCTTGCTTAACTATATTTTTAAAATACAATTCATCATTAGCAATAAGATTTGACATTCTATTTATTGTTTCTATTATATTAGGATTAAAATTTTCCTGTATATATGGAATAAGTAAATTTCTAATTTTATTTCTTGTATAAATATTTTCTTGATTTGTTTTGTCATACTTAGGGTTTAAGTTGTTTTCATCACAATATTGTTCAATTTCTTTTCTAGTACATTCTATTATAGGTCTTATAAATTTGTTATTTCTTATTGGTTCTATTCCTTTAAGCCCTGAAGTCCCACTTCCCCTCAAAAAATTCATCATAACAGTTTCTGCATTATCATTTGCATTATGTGCTGTAGCAATTTTATTTCCACCTACTTTATTCATTACTTCTTCAAAAAAGTTATATCTTATTTTTCTTCCTACTTCCTCTGTCCCTAGCTTCTGCTCCTTTGCAATTTTTAAAATATTTTCCTTTTTTACAAAACATGGTACATTTTTTTTAATACAAAAATCTCGAACATAGTCTGTTTCTAAATCTGCCTCTTCTCTTATCATATGATTAATATGTGCAACAACAATGTCTATTTTAAGTTCATTTTGTAAATTTTTTAATATATTCAACAAACAAATGGAATCTGGACCACCAGACACTCCTAATACTATAGTATCCCCAGATTTTATTTGTTCATACTTTTTTATAGTTCCTAATACTTTTTCCTCTAACATATATTTCCTTTCTACCCAATTAGGGACAGTCCCTAATTGTCCCGTTTGCACACTTTGGGACAGTCCTTTGCAATAAGGTGTGTCCCCAAAGTGTCATTTTGTCACAAAAAGGAACGTCCCCATTGTGACAACTTATTCCCTATATCTGTCTATGTTTGCAAATTTTGTGTAGTTTCCAAGCCATAATAATTCTACTGTTCCTGTTGCTCCTGATCTATGTTTTGCTATTATGACTTCTGCTATATTTTTCTTGTCTGTATCTTCATTATAATAATCGTCTCTATATAAAAACATTACTATGTCAGCATCTTGTTCTATTGAACCTGATTCACGAAGGTCTGAAAGCATTGGCCTATGGTCAACTCTTTGCTCAGGTGCACGCGATAATTGTGATAATGCTATTACAGGAACATTGATTTCTTTTGCTAGTATTTTTAGTGACCTACTTATTTCTGCAATTTCTTGTTCACGGCTTCCTCCTTTTCTATTACTTCCTTGAACGAGTTGCAAATAGTCTATTACAACTAATCCTATATTTTTTTCCAATTTCATTTTTCTGCATTTTGCTCTTATTTCCATTACAGAAATTCCCGGTGTGTCATCTATATAAATTCCTGCTTCTGAAAGCTCTCCTGATGCAGCTGCTAGTTTTCCCCATTCTTCATCATCTATTTTACCTGTTCTTACTTTCGCACTATCTACCATTGCCTCACTACATAATATTCTGTTAGCCATTTGCTCTTTAGACATTTCTAAACTAAATATTGCAACAGGTACTTTTCCTCTTACGGCTGCATGTGTTGCTATATTTAATGCAAAAGCAGATTTTCCCATTGCTGGTCTTGCTGCTACTAAAATCAAGTCTGAATTGTGAAGTCCTGATGTCCTATAATCTAAATCTGCAAAACCTGTTGGTACACCTGTAATCATTTCTTTTTGGTTATATAATTGTTCTAGTTGCGTAAATGTATCTATTAAAATGTCTTTCATTGATGAATATCCCTTTTGATTCTTTTTTTGCATTACTTCAAATATTTTCTTTTCTGCCGTATCTATTACTTGTTCAACTTCTTGTGTTGGGTCATATCCTAATGTTATTAATTCATCTGCTGTTTTTATTAAAGCTCTTAACATAGATTTTTCTTCTACAATTTTAATATATTGCTCTACATTTGAAGTTGTAGGAACTCTATCTGGTAATTGAACTATGTATTCTAATCCCCCTACTGCTTCTAATTTTCCCATTGATTTAAGTTCTGCTTTTAATGTAATAATATCTATTGGTTCTGACCTATTATATAAATTTAGTATTGCAGAATAAATTATGCGATTATCTTCTCTATAAAAATCTTGTTCACGCAATATTTCTATTGCCGCTATTACCGCATCTTTATCTGTTAGCATACTACCTATAATTGCTTGTTCTGCTTCTATATCATGTGGTGGAATTCTACCTAGTTCCATTTTTTCTCCATTCCTTTCTATTGCCGATAATCTAGTTATCTTCAATTATTTTTTATTGTTTTTCTTATTTTCATTATTCGGAAGGCGCTAGTTCTACATTTATTCTGCTGTTATATTTACATTTAATTTTGCGTTTACCCCTTCATATAATTTTATATTTATATTAAATCTACCCAGATTTTTTATTGTTTCTTTTACTTCTATTTTCTTTTTGTCTACCTCTATTTTATATTGATTTTTCAAATTTTCTGATATTTCCTTTGAAGTTACTCCTCCAAATATTTTTCCGCTTTCTCCTGCTTTTACCTTTATTGTTAAAGTAATTTCTTTTAACTGTTTAGCTATTTCTTCTGCCTCATTTTTTTCATTTTGTTTTTTAAATTTATTTGCTTCATTTTTCGAATCTAATTTACTTAAGTTTTCTTTTGTAGCTTCTACTGCTAATTTCTTTGGAAATAGATAATTTCTTGCATAACCATCACTTGCATTTATAATTTCGTCTTTTTTCCCGACACCTTTTATATTATCTAATAAAATTACTTTCATATAATTATCCTTCCTTTCAAATTTTTATATATTTTTACATATTATATAATATATCATAATTGCCTTTTTTTCAAGTGTTTTAAATCTGAACTGTAATAATTTTGCTGAAGAATAAAATTTACAAAACAATACTATCTACTTTACCAAATATATTGACTTTATTTTAATCATGTAGTATACTTAAGTTGGTTACATATTTTGGTAACTGCACGTTATTCAACAGTCTTTCATTTATTTCTAAAATCAATATTTTATGAAAGGAGGTACTTCTCTATGGCATGGAAACTCAGCAATGATTATGTCGTTGATAACGACGGCAACCTTGATGAAACTGAAATCGAGAAAGCTAAAGATAACGGCGATCTCGTAGAGTTGTCAGACGGTAATCTATACTGTCCGTACACTGGAGAGTGCTTTTGGTTTGACGGAACCAAGCGGGGTTAAAAACTTTTAACGTTGAATAACGTGAGATTGTGGATAAACACAATCGAAGAGGACAAATACTCATAGTATTGCCCTCTTTTTTTATTTTAAATTACTTTTCTAACTTGATATTTCAGTAAAATATTCATTTATTCTATTTATTAATTCTATTTTTACTTCTTCTACTGTCATTCCTTCTACTTGTGCTCCCGCTAGGGTTATATGCCCTCCACCACCAAGTTTTTCTAGTATTAATTGTACATTTATATCACCTATAGAACGTCCACTTATGCACACTTTGTTACCCATCATTCCAATTACAAAGGATGCAACTATATTACTTATTGTTAATAGTTCATCTGCCGCCTTTGCACATATAATATTTGCATTTTTATCCTCTTCTTCGTAAATAGCAATTGCTATCGAATTTTCTATGACTTCTGCTTTTTCAACTATTTTAGAAATTTTATTATAAGTTGCTAAATCACTTTGGAACCATTTTTTTACTTTTATTGTATCTATTCCATATCTTCTTAAATATGCTGCTGCTTCAAATGTTCTGACACCTGTTTTAAAAGTAAAGTTCTTTGTATCCATCATAATTCCTGCATATAATGCTTCTGCTTCTAATTCTGTTAATTTTATTTCTTCTTGTGAATACTCTAATATTTCTGTAACAAGTTCTGCCGCTGAAGAAGCATAAACTTCGTGAAACATTAATGTTGCATCTTCTATATATTCTGTACTTCTTCTATGATGATCTATTACTACTATTTTTTCAGTTTCTTCTAATAGTTCTGGAACTTCTACATAATTTTTCTTACTTGTATCTACAACAATTAATAAAGTTTCTGGATTTATTTTAGATAATGCTTCATTTTTGTTTATAATTATATTTTTGTATTCTTCATCATCTTTTGCTTTTTCAATAAAGTTTTCTAATCCGATTCCATAAGAATTGTTTACTATATATGTATTTTTTCCTAATGTTCTTGCTAGTCTATATAATCCCATACTAGAGCCAATACAATCCATATCTGAATTTGAATGTCCCATTATCATTACATTTTCAGCTTCCAAAATTAATTCTTTAAGTGCATGTGCTACTGTTCTTGCTTTTACTTTAGTTCTTTTTTCTACTTCCTGTGCTCTTCCTCCAAAAAATACATATTTTCCGCTTTCTCTCACAACAGCTTGGTCTCCACCACGTCCTAAAACAATATCTAATCCAGCTTGTGCTGATTTATATTTCTCATAATTTGACTTACCCTCATTTGAAACTGCTATACTTAAAGTAAATTGTACTTTATTTGCCCACTCTAGCTCTTTTATTTCATCTAAAATACTAAATTTTTTATTTTCTATTTCAATTAAATACTTTTGCTCAAATATGAATACATATGTATCTCTTTCAGATTTTATTACTAGTCCTTCAAATTTTGATGCCCATTCATATATATTTTTTTCTATTTGTGCTGTAAGTGTAGACTTATCTTCATTTTCTATTCTTTGTATTAATTCTTCATAATTGTCTATCATCATTATACCAATACAATTTTGTGAATTAATATATTTTTCTTCTGTTTTTACTAACTCTGTATTATCAACAAAATATAATGTAATCATTTGTTGTTTATTTTTTAGTTCTATATACTCTCCTAATAATTTATATGTTTTATTTCCAATTAGTACTTCTTTGCATATATTTCTATTTTCTTCTAATTCCCCATTTTCTATTTCTTGTTTAAGTTCTTTAAGTATATTTTCTAAGTAATTATTAATATCTATATTGATGAATTCTTTAGAAAATTTTTCATTCTTTAAAATAACATTTCCATTTGTTTCTAATATTATCAATGGAAAAGGAGAATTTATTAGTGTTCCTTTTGCTGCTTTATCTACACTAAAAGTTAAGTGCTCTATATGCTCAGAAAGTTCTTCCTTTCTTTTTTGATTACTCCAATAAGCATATCCTACTATTAAAGCGTAAAATAAAATCGATGGCATTATAAAATTAACATTATTTATACAAATAATTGTCAAAAGTATGGCTATAATTACCAAATATATTTTTACGCGTGATATTAGTTTATCAAATATTTTTTTATTGCTCGGCATAAATTCCTCCTAATTACCTATTAATTTTACACTTATTTCGCGCTTTTGTCAATATTTCGGTAAGGCTTATAACTAAGCCTTCCTTTTACACTAATGCCGATTTTTATGTATATATTTATATTTGCTTTTCGCCACTTTTTATATAGTCTTCTATTAATAGCTTTAAAACGGCTATTATTGGAACTGCTAAAAACATTCCTAGTACTCCAAAGTATGCTCCACCTACAGTTACTGCAAAAATTACTAGCAGTGGACTTATTTTTAGTGAATTTCCTGTTATTTTTGGATTTATTATATTTGCATCTATTTGTTGTAAAATTGTCACTACTATTACCATCCATATAGCTTGATTAAATCCACCTGTAAATATTGTAATTATTGCTGCTATTATTACAGCTATTATTGCTCCAAAATATGGTATTAAATTGAATAATCCTATCATAAATCCTAGCAATATTGCATATTTTACTCCCATTATTTGCATTGCAATAGAAGTTATTATGCCTACAATTATTCCATCTAATAATTGGCTTGATATAAAATGAAAAAATATATTGTTTGTTTGGTCAAAATAATTCACAATATTGTTGTAGGTTCTTTCTTTAAATAGTCTTTTTGTTAAACTTTTTAAAAATCTTATTATTTGATCTCTTTCCAAAAGTATGTATACAGATACAATAACTGAAACAAAAATATCAAATATACTGGTAACTATATTAATTGCACCTTTAGCATATTGTGCTAATTGTTCGAAATTAAAGTATTTTTCTATATCTATATTTTTTATTTGTTCTGCTAATTTATATATTATTTCATTTTTTAAGAATGAGTCTTCTGGTAAATTGTTTAATACAGTTATTGTTTCATTGTAATAAGTTTGAAAATTACTTATTAAATCTTTTATGCTTTCTATTATTGTAGGCACTATAAAATTTATTATCAGTACAATTACAATCATTGCTATTATATATATAGTAAATATAGCTATTCCCCTGGCTCTTTTTTTTATAAATTTATTTTTAATTCTTGAATAAGTTTTTTCAAGATTTCTTGCCGGAATATAAAATAAATATGCTATTAAAATCCCTATTACAAACGGCATTAAAATTGAAAACAGCTTTTTAAACCATATAGATATTTCTCCTAAATTATCTACTGTTTTGTATACCAGTATTACTGCAACAGCAAATACAAACCAATAAAGCCATTTAGTTAATGTACGCTTTTTCCCTTCCATATTTTTTATCCTTTCATATTTTAATTTTTAATCCTACTGGGCAATGATCACTTCCCATAACTTCCGAATATATTATCGAATCTTCTATTTTATTTTCGATAGATTTGGATACTATAAAATAGTCTATTCTCCAACCTATATTTTTTTCCCTTGCTTTTGCCATATATGACCACCAAGAATAAGCATTTTCTTTATCTGGATATAAATATCTAAAAGTATCTGTAAATCCTGCTTCTAACAATTCTGTCATTTTACCTCTTTCTTCATCTGTAAAACCTGCATTTCTTCTATTTGTTTTTGGATTTTTTAAATCAATTTCTTTATGTGCTACATTTAAATCTCCACAATATATTACAGGCTTTATTTTATCTAGTTTTAATAGATATTTGCGTATTTCATCCTCCCAAGTCATTCTATAATCTAATCTTTCTAATTCTCGTTTTGAATTTGGAGTATAGCAATTTACAATAAAAAATTCCTCAAATTCAAGTGTTATAATTCTTCCTTCTTTGTCATGTTCTTCTATTCCAATTCCATATGTAACTTTTATTGGCTTTTTTTTACTAAAGATTGCAGTACCTGAATATCCTTTTTTTACAGCGCTATTCCAATATTGATTATAACTTTTAAATAATTCTTGAATGGTTATATCTATCTGTTCTTCTTGCATTTTCGTTTCTTGTATGCAAAAAATATCTGCATCTACTTCTTTAAAAAATTTTTCAAATCCTTTTGTTATATTTGCTCTTAATCCATTAACATTCCAAGATATTAGTTTCATATTTTCTCATTCCATTTCTATTTTAACTTGTATTATAATATCAAAAAAGGCACTTATATGCAAGTGCCTTTTTTAAAACTCATATACGTAACATTCTAAATATCTTCTACCAAATTGTAATGCTGCACTGTGTGAATCATAGAAAATGTCTAATCTATCACTTGAAATTGCTCCACCTCTATCTTGAACTACGAACCAACCACCATTTGGTTTATCTTTAAAATATGGTATATATATAACTGTTCCTATTGGATATACTGAACCTGCTGCTAATGTGTACCATTCTGATGCAGGTGCTCCAGATGCTGTTATACCATTTGTTTTACCACAACAACTCATACATGGGCAATATGCAGAAGTATTGAACGTTGCAACTTTAGGCGTTATCCCTTCTACTCTTTTTGCTAATGTTGTAGAAGCTGTTAAAGCTGGGTTTGTAGATGCTTCTCTAAAGGTTGAACTTCTTGAAGTTATTTGTTTAGTTCTAATCTCAACTATTTTGTCTATAGGTTCTTTAATAATCTCGCTAGAAATTTCTGTTTTCTCTATCTCTATATTGTTTTGATATTTTATTTTATATGTTACTCTTTTTAATCCATCAACACCATACTGTATTATTTTATCTTGTTTTGCACTAGAACCTGTTGATACATCTTTAGTAATTGTTTCATATGGTATTTTTACTTCTTCTGTAACTATTTTTTCTACTATCTGTTCATAATTCTTTAGTAGGTCTTCTGTTTTAACATTTGCTGAACTTTCGATTTCCGTAGCTATTTCTATTTCTTCATCTGTATTTTTAAATATTTTTATAGTATTATTTGATGAAAGCTCTTCTTCTAAATCTGGAATTACTTTTTCATCTTCTAATATTATAATATGGTTTTCGTCTAATATTTCTGAAACTTTAGTTTTTGCAGTTAATACATTCATTTCATAACCACTTGATAATATTATTTTAACATTATTTAGTTTTACATTTCCTGCTACTACAGCTATACCTGTTAAAAATAAAAATATTATGCTTATGGCAATGATTCTTTTCAGCGATATTGACGCTTTTTCATCATTTTTCATAAGAAATTTGTTCCCTCCTTTAAAAGCAACAATTATATTATACCATTTTTTAGAATATATGTCAAATTTTGCTGATTCTGTCAAAAGTGCTTAGCTATGCCTTTTATATATTTTGTCTATTTTTATTATTTTTTCAATACTATATTATATGTGGCTTGTACACTAAATATGACATTTTTTAGTTTATTAATTTTAAATTTTTTATACTTGGTTCATAAATTGATTCTCCTGTATAAGTAAATCTTGAACCATGGCATGGACAATCCCACGTTTTAGCTAAATTATTCCAAGATAATTCACATCCTAAGTGTGTACAAACAGGTTTAATGGCAAATAAATTTCCATCCTTATCTTTGTATATTCCTACTTTATTTCCATCTGCTTCTACTATTTTCCCCTCATCATTTTTAATGTCTTCTATTGTTGCTTTTGGTATATCTAACTTATTTAATAAAAGTGAATGTGTTGTTTCTTTCAGCATATTTTCTACTTCTTTTATATTTTTTATTGGCTCTATTCGTGTTGCTTTAAAAATTTCTTGATATTTATTTGTTTTTTCTAATATCATATCAGATATTATTTTTCCTGCGATATTTGAAAAAGTCATTCCCCACTTTTTGTACCCAGTTCCTACATATACATTTGGCATTATTGATGAAAATTTACCTATATATGGTATTTTGTCCAGAGAAATGCAATCTTCTGTATGCCATCTATACTTAATTTCACAGTCTGGATACATATTTTTTGCAATATCTTCTAAAAATTTGTATGCATTGGATAAATCAATTTTAGCCCCCGTCTTATGGTCATTTCCACCAATTAGAATTAAATCATCTTGTCTTCTAAACGAGATTGTTGGTTCTTCGCTATTTATATACATACCATTAAAACTTTTTTCATTTGTTTTTATTGCAATCAAATATGACATTGACTGGTACATTTTTAAGAAATAATATCCTGGTACATTTATTATAGGATAATGTGTTGCAATAACAACCTGTTTACAATTTATTTTATAGTTTTTTTCTGTTATTACAATATATCTTTCTTCTTCTTTTTTTAAGTCTACTACTTTTGTATTTTCATATATATTGATATTTGGCATTGCATTAACTAACCCTATTGCATATTTTAAAGGATGAAATTGTGCTTGTTTCTTAAATTTTATAGCTCCCAATATCTTTATAGGTAGTTCTATTTGTTCTACAAATTCACTATCAAAACCTATTGACTTAAGTGCTTCTATTTCATCTTTTATTTTGGATATTTCATCTAACTTTTGAGTAAATACATATGAGTCTTGATATTCAAAATCACATTGTATATTTTCTTCTTTTATAATTGTTTCTATATTTTTTATTGCTTCTTCATTTGCCTTCAAATATTGTTTTGCAAATTCTTTTCCTTTTAAATCTACTAAATATTTGTAGAATAAGTGATGCTGACTTGTAATTTTAGCTGTTGTATTACCACTTGTGTGATTACACAACTTATCTTTTTCCAAAAGTACTACATTTAAGCCACTATTTTTTAAATAATATGCTGTTGTTAAACCTGTAAGTCCCCCTCCTATTATACATACATCTGTATTTATGTCTTTTTCTAATTTGTCAAATTCTTTTCTGTTATCTTTTGTGCTTTCTAACCAATACGACATCATAAACATTCTCCTTCTATTTTTTTATTAAAGTCATTTTTATTTCTTTTTCTGTGTTATTTCTTAATATCTTTAAAATAACTTCATCCCCAATATTTTTTGTATATATATATCTTCTTAAATCACACATTTTTTTTAAATTAATATTGTCTATTTGTATTATTACGTCTTTTTCTCTTAATCCAGAATTATATGCCGAAGAATTTCTATCAATTTGAACCACATATATTCCTGTATTAAATTTTAAATTATTATCTATATATGGTATTACATTTTTGTCATATGCAAATATTCCTATACTTGCTTCTTCAAATTTTCCTTGAGTTGCAAATTTTTCTATTATTGTTTTAACAAGATTTATAGGTACAGCAAAACTAATTCCTTCTGCTGAAGTTATTTTAAGTGTATTTATTCCTACTACTTCTCCATCTATATTTATTAGTGGTCCACCGCTATTTCCTAAATTAATTGTTGCATCTGTTTGAATTAAATTACTCATATATGAATTTTCATCTTCTTCAATTTTAATTGTTCTATCTATTGCACTTATTATTCCAGATGTAACAGTTCTTTCAAATTCAAATCCAATAGGATTTCCAATTGCATACACCTTTTCTCCGACTTTAATATTATCTGAATCTCCTAATTTTGCATATATTAAATTTTTAGCTGATATCTTAAGAATTGCTAAATCCACATCCATGTCTGACCACACAACATTTCCTGTAAAAACTTCTCCTGTTTCTAATGTAACATAGCATGTACTATATTTTTCCCCAGAAACATGTGCATTTGTTAATATATACCCATTATCTGTTACTATTAGTCCTGTCCCCAAGCCCAATTTTGAACTACCATCTTTCAAAAAAATTGTACTACCTATATTTTTAACTTTTGAAATTCCTACAACACTAGAAGTAGCTTGTGCTATTACATCTACTACTTCTTTTTGTTCTTCTTTTTCCTCATCCAATGTTCTTAAAGTTCTCACAGCTTCTGACCCTTTATCTAATTCTTCTACCTCTATTTTCTCATAAAATTTATATAGAATTATACCACTGGCGATGATTAATAAGAAAACAAATGCTACTAATATTTTATTTTTTCCGTTCTTCTTTCTCCTTCTTGCAACATATGCTTCCATCTGTTCCCTCCTTTTATTATATTTTTTACCATTTTGTGAAAATTAAACATTTACTTTATATTTATGTATGTCATAGTTCCGCTTAATTGTGCCTTTTTTGTAAATTTTTCAGCATTTCATTGAATTTACAAAATATATATGGTAGTATATATCTATACTATTTAAGGAGGTCCAAATTATGGGATGGATTATTTTTATTATTGTAATTCTTTTAGTTATATTTGTTATAAGTATATATAATAGTCTTGTAACTTTAAGACAAAGAGTCAAAAATGCTTGGAGTCAAATAGAAGTACAATTACAAAGAAGATTTGATTTAATTCCTAATTTAGTTGAAACTGTTAAAGGATATATGGGACATGAAAGTGAGGTTTTAACAAAAATAGCTGAACTTCGTACATCTTGGGCAAATGCAAAGACTGTAACAGAAAAGTCAGAATTAGATACACAACTTTCTGAAAGTTTAAAAACCATTATGGCTGTTTCTGAAAGTTATCCAGATTTAAAGGCAAATCAAAACTTTACTGAATTACAACAAGAATTAGCAAATACAGAAAATAAAATTTCATACTCAAGGCAGTTTTATAATGATACAGTAACAAAATATAACACAAAATTACAATTATTCCCTTCAAACATTATTGCTGGAATGTTTAATTTTACTACTGAAACTTTATTTGAAGTAGATAGTGCAGAAGCTAGAAAAAATGTAAAAGTTGATTTTAATAACTAAAACTTGGAGATATTTCTCTAAAAATATAATATTTAAAAATAATGATATAATGTTTTATTTGAGAAATAAGGCATTATATTATTTTTATTTGAGGTGTAAATATATGTATGAAGATATAAAGAAAAATAAAATAAAAACAGGATTTATCATATCTATTTTTATATTAATGATAACATTAATAGTATATTATATTTGTATGTCTTTTAATTTAGGTACTATTTCAATAATTATAGCACTTACTTTTTCAATTCTGTCTTCTTGGTGCTCATATTATTTTAGTGATAAAATTGTTCTAAGTTTAAATGGTGCAAGGCTAGCAACTCCAGAAGAAAATAAAAAATTAATAAATATTTTAGATGGGCTTATGATATCTTCTGGATTAGAATACAGGCCTAGATTATATATTGTTGAAAGTTCTCAACCAAATGCTTTTGCTACTGGCAGAAATCCAAAAAATGCTGTAGTTTGTGTTACTACAGGTCTTTTAGAAAAATTAGATTATTATGAGTTAGAAGGTGTTATAGCACATGAATTAGGTCATATTAAAAATTATGATATTTTACTTTCTGCCGTAGTAACTGTTATGGTTGGATTTATCGTTATGCTTTCAGATTTAATGTCTAGAAGATTTTATTTGATAAATCGCAAAGATAATGATAGTAATTCTAAAGGCAATTTTATTATCATGATTTTAGGATTTATTTGCTTAATTTTAGGACCTGTTTTTGCTCAATTAATGAAGTTAGCTCTTTCAAGGCGTCGAGAATTCTTGGCAGATGCTAGTGCTGTTGAATTTACTAGAAATCCAGATGCTTTTATTTCTGCGTTACAAAAATTGGATTCTGACGATTCAGAATTTAGTAAGGCTAATAATGCAACTGCACATATGTTTTTCACAAATCCATTTAAGAAAGACCAAAAAGAGAAGAGTGATTTATTGTCAACTCACCCTTCTATAAGTGCTAGAATAGAAGCAATAAAGAAACTTATGTAGTCTATATTTGCCTTATAATTTCCAATTATTATATGTTATTCTTGCTATTTCTTCTGGCTCTCTTTGTTTTACTTGTGCTATTTTTTCTACTAAATATTTTAAATTTCTCGAATCATTTCTTGTTCCCCTATTTGGCTCTGGTGCTAAGTAGGGGCTATCTGTTTCTATAAGCATTTTTTCTAATGGTATCATTTGTATTATTTCATCTGCATTTTTTGAATTTTTAAATGTTATTGGCCCTGCTAGTGATATGTAAAAGCCTAATTTTAAACCTTCTTTTACTAGTTCTATATTTAAAGGACAACAATGAAAAACTCCCTTTCTTTTTGGAGTATTTTCTTTTAATATTTGTATTGTATCCATTACCGCTTCTCTTGAGTGTATTATAATTGGTAAATCCATTTTATCTGCTAATTTTATTTGATTTATAAATGCCTTTTTTTGTAGCTCTTTATTTTCCTTGTTCCAATAATAATCAAGCCCGATTTCCCCAATTCCTACTATTTTTGTGGATTGTGCTATTTTTTCTATTTGCTCAATTTGTTGTTTTATTTCATTTTCTGTTTCTGCAATATCATTTGGAGATATTCCACATATTGCGTATATATATTTATATTTTTTAGATAAGTCCACTGCCTTTTTAGATGAATTTATATCATATCCTGCCACAATTACTTTTGTTACTCCTGCTTTGTATATTTCTTCTAATATCTGTTCTCTATCTTCATCAAATTTTTCATCATTGTAGTGTGAATGCGAATCAAAAAATTCCATTTTTCTTTTTTCCTTTTTTTAATTATCTAAAATCAAAGTAAAACTTGCTAATGCATAATCTTTTATATGAGAAATACTTAAATCCATGCTAATTATATTTTTAATTTCTAATTTACTAATATCAGCAATCGGCTTTCCCTGCTCATCATTATATATTTCTATATTTTTCCACACCCAATCAGAAGTATCGTTTATATTCTTAGAAATTGCTTTAAATATTGCTTCTTTTGCTGCAAATCTTGCTGCATAATGTTGATATTTCATTTTATTGGATTTCTCACAGTATTCCTGTTCTTTTTCTGTATATATTCTATCCAAAAAAACTTGTCCTATTTGCTCAATACTCTCTTTTATCCTGCTTATTTCTATTATATCTACGCCTGTTCTTATTTCCATTTTAACCCCTTTATAAATATTATTTACTTAGTAAGTTTATAAGAGTAATAATAAAAATTCCAATTACAACTATTGCAATTACTTTATTTCCTTTAGCAATTTTTTCTATATTATAATTTTTATATAATATATCATATTTATTTTTAAGCTTTAAGTAGGTTTCCTCCAATAGCAAAGCTTCTTTTTCCTTTTCTTCTATTTCTATACCTATTTCATCATTTGTTATTTCTTGAATCCAAATAAATTTTGTAAAATTTATAAATTGTTCTTTAATTTTTTCAAAATTGTTGTTTATATTAAATTCATATATTAATTTTTTCAAATATATTTTTTTATATAAATTAAATATATAATGATATAAATATTTATTTTCGTATTCAAATGGCAATTTTGTATAATTTTCTGTATTTATATCAGATGCCATTACTACATTGCTCCAACTAGTAAATCCATACTTTAAATATTTTTGTTCTATTTTTTTTACCTTATTATTTATTTTAGAATTTGAACTCGCTATATTTGCATAATTCAAAAATCTTTCGTTTAAAACAGTATTATCTGTATTCTCATTCCAGCAATTTTGATCTAAACATATATATGAATATGTAACAAATCTTTCTGTATCTACATTTATTTTTTTAGCTCCTGTATTACTTCCTGCTATTTCTTTTATTAAACTCGAAAATTCTTTTATATCTTTAAATGCACTTGTCTGTATTCTTATATTTTCATATTCTCTTAATTGAGATAAATTAGAATTTATATCTCTAAATTTATAATTAAAATTAAGTACATCATCTAGATTATTTTCACCATTTAAAGCTGTTTTAAAAGTCATAAAACATATTCCGGTATTAAAACATATAATTTCCATTTTTATAATGTCAAAAAATATTCCGTTTTCTTCTCCTATTTTTCCCTGTATATTTTTTTCTAATTCATATTCAAACATTGTACAAGGATAATTTGAAAGTATTGTACTCTTCATTTTATTGTCCATTCTTTCTAGCTCATTACTTTTTTGATTTGTCAATTCAAATGACCAAAACATATACTCTCGTATGTTAGGAAGAAAATATGTATAAATATCAAAATCTTTTATTTTGTCAAATGTTTTCAACTTACATTTAGGATTTTTAATAAGCTTTAGCATATATTTATTATATTTATTTGCATCAATTATATATGGGTATATAAAATACGTATATTGATATTTAATCTTTTGTTCCATATGTATGCTTACTCCTCCTCCTACGATTTATTTTTCATCTGTATAATAATTTAAGTTCAAGTCTTGTCCTCTATGCCACTTTCCTATAAATTCTACTAATATGCTATTTTCTAAAGCATATGCTGGAGATATTGTAACTTCTCCTTTTGAATTAATACAACCCCATAAACCATCTTTTTTTACGCTCGCATAGCCAAACTCATTTTGCTCTGTTGCATCATCATATATATAGTCAACAATTACAATTCCATCTTTATTTACAAATCCATATTTGTTATCCTTTTTTGATAAAAATAGGGTATTTCCTTTTAATAGTTCTATATTTGTTTTTTCCTCAAATTTAAAGTTATAATATTTGTACTCTCCGTTTACTCTAACCTTCATATATCCAGTTTCTGTATTAATTTCTGTTATAATGCCTGTAAGTTTAACATTAAAGTCTCTATCTATTAAATCTGAATTTATCTCTTCTTTTGAGCCTTCATAAAAGTCTACATCTTTTCTATATATTAATGTTTTATATACAAAATCTAATTTTGTCTCTCCACTTAAGTTTAGAATTCCAAATTTTCCATTTTGCTTTGCAATATAATTATCTGCATATGTATATGTTATATCTTCATATTTTGTTTCTAATTTTGTTTCTCCTGCAATTGTTGTTACTCCATATTTTCCATTTTTTTGTATGACTACATTTTCTCCATCAATTGATTTTACGTTATCAAATTTTCCTTCTAAATATGATTTGCCACTTGTATCTACAATTTTCCATTTTCCATCCTGTTTTACTACAAATTTTCCATCACCATATATTGGCTTTATCTCTTCATATTTTGTTTCTAATGCAACTGATTTATCCCAATTTATAACTCCATATTTTTCATTTCCTACAATAAAGCCTTCTTCATATTTATTTCCTAATGGCTTAATGCTTTTATATTCATTTGGTATTACTATGTTACCTATATCATCTACTAATCCTAATTTTCCATCTTTTTCTGTTATTAAACTATTTTTTATTCCTTTTACTGTTGTAATTGAATTATATTCACATTTTAATAGTTCATTTCCTTTGTAATTTATTAGTCCATATTTTCCATCTTTTTTTACTAATAGTACATCTGCTTCATACCACAAATTGTTATTTTCGTCATAGTTTTCTAATGCTTGTACTGTTTCAAATCCACTTAATATTTCTTCTTTTTTATCATTTAATACTTTAGTTTTATATGTGCCATTTTCATAATTTACATCATAAGTACAAATAAATATTGCTTTTGTTTCATTTGGAATTATTATTGTTTCATCATATGTTGGTTCTATTATTGTTTTTCCTTTTGAATCTATAACTCCCCATTTATTGTTTGTATATACTGCAAAATATTTTTGCACTACAGTTTTTTCTTTAATGTCTTTATCTGATTTTAATATTTTTTTAATTCCCACAATAAACATTATAATTACTGCAAATGCAATTATTACAGCAAATACTTTTTTCATGTTTAGCTTTTTTCCTCCACTATATCTTCTTCCTTTTTCCATATAAACTTCATTCCTTTCAATATAGCTTTTTATACATATATACTATATCATACTTTTTTGTAGAAATATAGTATTTTTTAAATTTTTTCTCCACTAAATTATGAAAAATATATACAAAGTCACTGTGCCTGCATTGCAAAACCTTATTTTTCCTACGAATCAAAAAACTACCAAAGATTTGGCAGTTTTTTTGATAATATTTATTTTGTTTCATTTGCAGTTTCTTCATATTGTTCTGTATCTATTTGTGTATTTTTGTATTTATTTAGTCCTGTTCCTGCAGGAATTAATTTTCCTATTATTACATTTTCTTTTAGTCCTATTAATTCATCAATTTTGCCTTTTACAGCAGCTTCTGTTAATACTCTTGTTGTTTCTTGGAAAGATGCTGCTGATAAGAAACTTTCTGTTGCAAGTGAAGCTTTTGTTATTCCTAGTAATACACGTTTATATGTTGCTGGTTTCTTTCCTTCTGTTTCCATTTGCTCATTTACTTCTTCTAGTTCATTTATATCTACTAATGAGCCTGCAAATAAGCCTGTGTCTCCATTATCTTCAACTCTAACTCTCTTAAGCATTTGTCTTCCGATAACTTCAATATGTTTATCATTAATATCAACACCTTGATTTCTATAAACTTTTTGTACTTCTTGTACTAAGTATCTATGAACCCCATCTACACCATTTATTGCTAAAATTTCGCTTGGATTTATAGAACCTTCTGTAATAGGAGCTCCTGCTTCTATTTCATCTCCATCTCTTACACGTAATTTTGATCCAAATGGTATTGTATATGTTTTACTGTCATCACTGCTTGTAACAATAACTTCTTTTTTGCTCTTGTCTTCAGATATTTTTACTTTTCCTGATATTTCTGTAATTATAGCTAAGCCCTTTGGTTTTCTAGCTTCAAATAGTTCTTCAACTCTAGGAAGACCTTGTGTAATATCTGCTACACCTGCAACACCACCAGAGTGAATTGTTCTCATGGTTAGCTGTGTACCAGGTTCACCAATTGATTGTGCAGCTATAATACCAACAGCTTCTCCTATATTTACTTCTGCTCTTGTAGCCAATCCCATACCATAGCATTTGCAACATACACCATGTTTTGTTTTACATTCTAATACTGAACGTACCTTTACTTTTGTTATTCCTGCTGCAACTATTTTCTCAGCTAAAGCTTCTGTGATAAGCTCTTCTGTTGTAACTATGGTTTCTCCTGTTTCTGGGTTAACTATATCTTCTAATGGATATCTTCCTAATAGACGTTCCTCTAATTTTTCTACTACTTGATTTCCATCTTTAATATCTGAAAGTTCAATACCTTCATGAGTTCCACAATCCTTTTCTCTTACTATTATGTCTTGTGCAACATCAACAAGTCTTCTTGTTAAATAACCAGAGTCAGCTGTTCTTAGAGCTGTATCTGCTAAACCTTTTCTAGCACCATGTGCTGAAATAAAATATTCAAGTGCATCAAGTCCTTCTCTAAATGATGATGTAATTGGTATTTCTACTGTTTTACCTGTTGTACTTGCCATAAGTCCACGCATACCAGCTATTTGTCTTAATTGGTTTATATTTCCTCTGGCTCCAGATTGTGACATCATATATACAGGGTTTAATTCATCAAAGTTATTTTTCATTGCTTCTGTAACTTCATCTGTAGCTTTTTCCCATATTTTAATTACTGATTGATATCTTTCTTCATCTGTAATTAAACCACGTTTGTATTGCTTTAATACATTGTTTACTTGTTCATTTGCATTTGCAAGTATTTGCTTTTTGGCTTCTGGTACTTTTACATCATCAACAGAAACTGTAATAGCGCCTATTGTAGAATATTTGAAACCAGTTGCTTTTATATAATCTAGTAATTCTGCCGTTGCATTTAATCCATGTTTATTTATCGATTTTGCGATTATCTTTCCTAAATTTTTCTTTATTACAGGGAAGTTTATTTCTAATTCAAATTCATTTTCTGGATTTGTTCTATCTACAAAACCTAAATCTTGTGGTATACCTTGATTATATATAATTCTACCTACTGTTGTTTCTATTATTTTATGTTTTTCTTCTCCATTTACTTTTTTGCTCATTCTTACATGTATTTTTGCATGCAAGCCTAATTCATTGTTTACATTTGCAATAATAGCTTCTTCTGGTGATGAAAAATATTTACCTTCTCCTTTTTCTCCTTCAACAATCATTGTTAAATAGTAACTTCCTAGAATCATATCTTGTGTAGGTACTGTTACTGGTTTACCATCTTGTGGTTTTAATAAATTATTTACAGAAAGCATTAAAAATCTTGCTTCTGCTTGTGCCTCTGGAGATAATGGCACGTGTATAGCCATTTGGTCACCATCGAAGTCAGCATTAAAAGCTGTACATACTAATGGATGCAATTTTATTGCTCTTCCCTCTACTAAAACTGGCTCAAACGCCTGAATACCAAGTCTATGCAATGTTGGTGCACGGTTTAGTAATACTGGATGGTCTTTTATAACTTCTTCTAATATATCCCATACTTCTGGTCTTAATCTCTCTACCATTCTCTTAGCATTTTTAATATTATGAGCTATTCCACGTCCTACTAATTCCCTCATAACAAATGGCTTAAATAATTCTACTGCCATTTCTTTTGGAACACCACATTGATAGATTTTAAGTTCTGGTCCAACAACTATAACTGAACGTCCAGAATAGTCAACACGTTTTCCTAATAAGTTTTGGCGGAAACGTCCTTGTTTACCTTTTAACATATCTGATAAAGATTTTAGTGGTCTTCCTCCAGCACCAGTTACTGGTCTTCCCCTTCTGCTATTGTCTATTAAAGCATCAACTGATTCTTGTAACATTCTCTTTTCGTTTCTTACTATTATTTCTGGTGCTCCTAATTCTAATAGTCTTTTTAATCTATTATTTCTGTTTATAACTCTTCTATATAAATCATTTAAATCTGATGTTGCAAACCTACCACCATCTAATTGAACCATTGGTCTTAATTCTGGTGGAATTACTGGAACAACATTCATAATCATCCATTCAGGTTTATTTCCTGATAATCTAAATGCTTCTACAGTATCTAATCTTTTTATTAGTTTTGCTTTTTTTTGCTCGCTTGCTTTTTCTAATTCTTTTTTTAATTTCTCAGATAATTTTTCTATATCTATTTCTGCTAATAATTTTCTTATTGCCTCTGCTCCCATTTCTGCTTTAAAAGAGCCTTTTCCATATTTTTCTTCTGCTTCATGATATTCTTTTTCAGATAGTACTTGTGTTTTTGTTAAGCTTGATGTTCCTTTATCTGTAACAATATATGAAGCAAAATATATAACTTTCTCTAAGTTTCTTGGTGAGATATCTAATAACAACGCTATTCTGCTTGGAATACCTTTAAAGTACCAAATATGTGCTACAGGAGCAGCAAGTTCAATATGACCCATTCTTTCACGTCTTACTTTAGCCTTTGTTACTTCAACGCCACATCTATCGCAAACTATTCCTTTATATCTTACTCTCTTGTATTTACCACAATGGCATTCCCAATCTTTTGTAGGCCCAAATATTCTTTCACAAAAAAGTCCATCTCTTTCTGGCTTTAATGTTCTGTAGTTAATAGTCTCTGGCTTTTTAACTTCTCCTTTTGACCATTCTCTTATTTGTTCATCTGATGCAATCCCTATTTTAATTTTATCGAAAATTTCTAGTTCATCCACTGCTTTTTAGCCCCCTTGACTTTTTATTTACTCTTGTTTCTCAAGGATTTTTTCGCTATACACTGCTGAGCAATTCTATTTTGTAAGCATAAAAATCCTTTTTGAAACTATTTAATTAATACTATTCATCTAATATGTCTTGATCATTTAGTAAATTATCTTCTCCTAAGTCTGTGTCATCTATTAAGACTTCATCATCATCTAATATGCCATCCATTCCATCTAATAGCATATCATCGCCTAGTTCTTCCTCTTCTATATATCCATCATCTAATTCAGTTTCATCTATTACTTCATTTTTCTCAGTTTCGAAATTAAAGTCTATTCCATCTTCTATATTCTCTTTTAATTCTAATTCTTGATTGTCTTCTGAATATAATTTTATATCTAATCCTAAGCTTTGAAGTTCTTTAATTAATACCTTAAAGCCTTCTGGGACTCCTGGTTCTGGTACATTTTCTCCTTTTACAATTGCTTCATATGTTTTAACACGTCCTACCACATCATCTGATTTAGTTGTTAACATTTCTTGTAATGTATATGCTGCACCATATGCTTCTAATGCCCAAACCTCCATTTCTCCAAAACGTTGTCCACCAAATTGAGCTTTACCACCTAAAGGTTGTTGTGTAACTAGTGAGTATGGTCCTGTTGAACGAGCATGTATTTTATCATCTACTAAGTGGTGTAATTTTAACATATACATAACCCCTACTGTAATTGGATGATCAAATGCCTCACCTGTTCTTCCGTCATAAAGTATTGTCTTTCCATCTTCTGAAAGTCCTGCTTTCTTTAATAATGCTCTTATTTCTTCATCTGTAGCACCATCGAATACTGGTGTTGCAACCTTCCAACCTAATGCTTTTGCTGCCATTCCTAAATGTACTTCTAGAACTTGACCTAAATTCATACGAGAAGGTACACCAAGTGGGTTTAGTACTATATCTACTGGTGTTCCATCTGGTAAAAATGGCATATCTTCTTCTGGAAGTATACGAGATATAACACCTTTGTTTCCGTGACGTCCTGCCATTTTATCTCCAACCGATATTTTTCTTTTTGTAGCTATATAACATCTTATTATTTGATTTACTCCAGGTCCTAATTCATCTGAATTTTCTCTTGTAAATATTTTTATATCTACTATTGTTCCAGCTTCTCCATGTGGTACACGAAGTGAAGTATCTCTTACTTCTCTAGCTTTTTCTCCGAATATAGCACGTAATAGTCTTTCTTCTGCTGTAAGCTCTGTTTCTCCTTTAGGAGTAACTTTACCTACTAATATATCACCTGGTCTAACTTCTGCACCTATTCTAATAATTCCATTTTCATCTAAGTCTTTTAAACTATCGTCACCTACATTTGGAATATCTCTTGTAATTTCTTCTGGTCCAAGTTTTGTATCACGACATTCACAATCATATTCTTCTATATGAATAGAAGTGTATACATCCTCTTTTACTAGTCTTTCATTTATTAAAATAGCATCCTCGTAGTTATAACCTTCCCATGTTGTAAATGCTATTAAAACATTTTTTCCAAGTGACATTTCTCCATTTTTAGTAGAAGGGCCATCTGCTATTAAGTCTCCTTTTTTTACCTTTTCTCCTTTTACTACAACTGGTCTTTGGTTAATACAAGTACCACCATTTGTTCTTTTAAATTTTCTCAAATGATATACATCTATTCCATCTTTTTTGTTTCTTATTGTTATTTCATCACCAGTTACTTTTTCTACTATTCCGTCTTCTTTTGCAATTACTGTAATACCAGAATCTTTAGCAGCTCTATATTCAATACCTGTTCCTACAATTGGTGATTCTACTGTAAGTAATGGAACTGCCTGACGTTGCATGTTTGATCCCATCAAAGAACGCTTAACATCATCATGCTCTAAGAAAGGTATCATTGCAGCTGCAACAGAAACTAATTGTTTTGGTGATACATCTACATAATTTACTTTATCTTTATCAACAACTGTTATTTCTTCTCTGTGTCTTACTCTAATTCTATCATTGATAAATCTTCCTTCTTTATCAACTGGTTCTGAAGCTTGTGCTATTATATATTTGTCTTCTTCATCAGCAGGCATATATGTAATTTCATCTGTTATTTTTCCATCTACTACTTTTCTATATGGTGTTTCTACAAATCCATATTCATTAATAATAGCAAATGAAGAAAGTGCAGATATAAGTCCAATATTTGGTCCTTCTGGTGATTCTACAGGGCAAAGTCTTCCATAGTGTGTATAGTGAATATCACGAACTTCGAATCCTGCTCTTTCTCTTGAAAGTCCTCCTGGTCCTAATGCAGAAATTCTTCTTTTATGTGTTAGCTCAGATAATGGGTTTGTTTGATCCATAAATTGTGATAATTGTGAGCTTCCAAAGAATTCTTTAATTGATGAAGTTATTGGTTTTGTGTTTATTAGAGTTTGTGGAGTAATTACGTCTAAGTCTTGAATTGTCATTCTCTCTCTTACGACTCTTTCTAATCTTGTTAAACCAATTCTAAATTGATTTTGTAATAATTCTCCAACACATCTAATACGTCTATTGCCTAAGTGATCTATATCATCAACATTGCCTAATCCATTATCTAAGTTTAATAAATAACTTATTGATGCAATCATATCTTCGTTTGTTATATGTCTTGGAATTAATTCATTTATTCTCTCTTTTATAGTATCATGTAATTTTTCTTCCGGAGTTGTATCTATTATTGACTTTAATACTTCATAATTAACATATTCTTTAATATGTAGGTCAGATAAATCCACATTTGGTAATACTTTGTGAATATTTACTGTTCCATTACCTATAATTCTTACTTTTTTATCATCTACTTTTATATCTACAATATTTATTCCAGCATTTCTAATATTTTCTGCTACTTCCTCTGAAATTACTGTATCTTTTTCTACAAAAACTTCGCCTGTTTCTGCATCTATAATATCTTCAAAAGCTACTTGTCCTGCTATTCTAGAAGATAAACTTAATTTTTTATTAAATTTATATCTACCTACTTTTGCCAAATCATATCTTCTGTCATCGAAAAACAAACCATTAAACAAATTTCTTGCAGCATCTACTGTTGGAAGTTCTCCTGGTCTTAACTTTTTATAAATTTCTATTAATGCTTCTTCAGCTGTTTTAACTGTATCTTTTTGAATTGTAGCTATAATTTTTGGTTCATCACCAAATAAAGCTAATATTTGTTCATCTGTAACAATTCCTATAGCTCTTAATAAAGATGTAACTGGTAATTTTCTAGTTCTGTCTACTCTTACATAGAAAATGTCATTTCCATCTGTTTCATATTCTAGCCAAGCTCCTCTTATTGGCATTACTGTAGATGTATATATTTTCTTTCCTGTTTTTGGATCAAATTCTTTTGCATAGTAACATCCTGGCGAACGTACCAATTGGCTTACTACTACTCTTTCTGCTCCATTAATTACAAAGGTTCCACTATCTGTCATAAGTGGAAAATCTCCAAGATAAATTTCTTGTTCTTTAATTTCACCTGTCTCACGGTTTATTAACCTTACTTTAACATGTAATCTTGTTGCATATGTCGCATCTCTTTCTTTTGCTTCCTCTAATGTGTATTTTGTTTTTTCTTCCATGTAGTAATCTAAAAATTCAAGAACTAGATTTCCAGAATAATCAACTATTGGTGAAATATCTTTCAATATTTCTCCTAATCCTTCCTCTACAAACCAGTCATATGAATCCTTTTGTACTTTAATAAGATTTGGCATTTCTATTGAATCTTCAATTTTTGCAAAAGTCTTACGAGTACATTTTTCATACTTGATGTCTTTCATCAAAAATCACCTCTAAAAAATATTAAGCAGAAAAATATATATCAAATTATTTAAAAGTCCTTCTTGTCTTCTTAAAAAGTATTTATAATAATACGAACTTCCTGCTCTCTAAGTTCTATTATTATAAATAATTTTAAGAGCAATTCCTCTTTTAAACAATTTACATAACTACAATATTTAGCAACAAAAAAACTATTGACAAAACTTATTTTTTGTCAACTCTTTTGTTTTTTAGATTTCCTTTAAAAACATGTTTTTTATTTTAATCACCCTTGTTTCTAAATGAAATTAATGTCTCTCCATATTAACACATCTATTTATTAGTATACCTTATTTTCATACCGCTTGTCAATAGTTTCCATTTTTTTATTTCTATTTTTTTATGCACCTAAAATTGCTCCAATTGCTCCGAAAACTCCTGCTGATGCCAACCCCATAATTATTCCTGCTAAAATAACCCCTGCCATTACAGCAATACTACTTTTTTTAAAATCCATATCTAACAAACTTGCTGCAAGAGTACCTGTCCATGCACCTGTACCAGGAAGCGGAATTCCAACAAAAATAAATAATGCCCAGTATAACCCTCTTCCTGCTTTTTCTTGCAATTTTCTTCCGCCTTTTTCTCCTTTTTCTAAGCAAAATTTAAAAAATCTTCCTATAAACTTTTTATCTGATCCCCAGACCAATACCTTCCTTGCAAAGAAAAATATAAAAGGAACTGGTAACATGTTTCCTATAATACAAATTAAATAAAGAGGCAATATAGAAATAGGGTCCCCCCACAAATTGCTAAGACCAATCGGTACAGCTCCTCTTAACTCTATAAGTGGTATCATTGAAACTAAAAAAACTAAAATATATTTTTTAAACATAACTAAACTCCATATTCGTATTTTTAACTGGCTAATATTGTATTATATAATAAAGTAAAAGTAAATAGTATTTTTTTAAAATAAGCAATTTAAAAAGATGTGCCAAAATTCCCCGTCCCCTTTGACACATCTTTCTGCCAAAGGGGACGGGGAATTTTGGCACAAAGAAGACAGAGAAGTTATCTCTGTCTTTTTTGGTTATGTTATATTACATATTTTTTAATTAATATTACTCCAGTTGCTATTATTATTAGTATTGACATTGTTAAAACTATATATTGTCCAGTTACACCTGTTTGTAATGATAAGATTACTGGTGCATCGTCTTGGTCATCTTCTCCTTCCACTTTGTTGTTTGGAGTAGAATCTATATCTGGTGTATTGCTGTCATTATAATCTTTGCTTATTTCTGCAACATTTACTTTTAAGCCTAAGTTGTTTTTATCATTTATCCATGTTAAGGTTATTTCTACTATTGCGCTTTCTCCTGGTTGTAGTAATGTATTTTCTAGTTGTGTTGTTACTACTTTGCCATCTACCTCTTCCCACTCTGGATTATCTTCTTTAACAAATTTTAGCCCTTCTGGTATGTAGTCAGATATTTCTTTAACATAACCTGCTATTTCGCCTTCATTTGTCACTTTGATATTATAAGTAAATTTTACAATTGTATCTTTTAATCTGCTTTCTTTAATATCTACTTTAACAACTGGTTCTGGATCTTCGTCTCCTGTGTGTCCAGTTTTTACAATTGTAGTTTTTCCATCATATATGGTTATTGATGAAGTTACCCATTTCTTCAAAGCTAAATCAAAATATTTTACTTTAATTTTTTCAACATCTATGTCATCTTCTTCTGGTTTATTATTATTTGGTGTTGAATCAACATCATCAACAGGGTTGCCATATTCATCACTATCATCAGAAATCTCTGCAGTATTTATTATTATTCTGTCTGAAGTATTTGGCTCTTTTACCTTAAATACAACTTTTACATCTTTATAATCAGGTTGTGTCATTGTAGATGGATTATATGCTTGTATTAAGTTTTCGCCTTCTGTCTTTTCTTGCTCTTTTGATAAGTAATCTGTCTCTATGTATTTAGCTTCTTCTACGTTCGTTGCCAATTCTCCATCTTCTTTATACATTTTCCATCTGTAGCTTATATTTAATTCATTTTCTGGTAAATACTCTAATCCTTCTGGTATATCATCTTTTACAGTTTCTGCATATCCTGCTTGATTTCCCTCATTGTAAATTCTTAATGTATATGTTACCAAGTCGCCATTTACTACTCCTACAGGTGTTTTTGGATGCTCATATGTATGTGTTCCATCAGCATTTTTAGTAAATATTGGTGTTCTTTCTGTTACTTCCTCGTCATTTACTCCAGTTATAAATTTCCTTAATGCTAAATCAAATCTTTGTAATACTAATTTTTCAAAATCGTCATCATCTTCTTGTCCTGGAATATATTCATCTCCATTATTTATTTCATCATCTTTATAATTTGGCAATGTCTCATCTGTTGGTAAAACAACATATGCTGTTGAATCTCTATCTGAAGAAGTATTTCCATTTAGATCTACATATCCTGTAACTTCTGCTATATTTGTAATTTTTTTGTATATATCACTATTTTCTTTTACTTTACATTTTATCTGTACATCTATGTAATCAATTCCATTTGTTGAAAGTTTATCTAATTTTACTTTATCGTTTCCTGGTTTTCTATCTTCATATATAAGATCCCTATTAGCTGAGTATTGTGTATTTAATGATGTAATATCTGTTTTAACTGTTCTGCCATCATTGCTTACTTGCCATCCATAACTTGCATTCAACTCATCATCTATTATAAATTCTAGTTGTTCAGGTATATGGTCTGTTATTTCTGTAACATATCCATCTTCTTCACCTTCGTTATATACTCTTATTGTATATATAACTTCATCTCCCAAGTCAACTGCTACAGGAGTTTTTGAATGGTTATATACCGCTGTTTTAGCAGTTCCATTTAATAATTTTGTTATATCTACAATAGGTGCTCTTAAATAATTATCATTTTCATCTTTTAATTCTACTCCATTCACAGATGTTACAAATTTTCTTAATGCTAAATCAAATTCTGTTTTTAATACCGGTTCAATTACTAATTTTTCAAAGTCTTCATCATCTTCGTGCTCTTCTTCGTTAAATGTTTCTACTGTTAAATTTCCTGGTTCTGAATCTCTGTCTTCCATATCTAAAGCATTATTATCAGCTGCTATTTCAGCCACATTTCTTATAACAATCTCTTCTTCTGTTCCTGGTGTCGCAGTAACTACACATTCAATAATTAAATCTTTATAATCTAATTCTTCTCCATTAAATGCTTCTATTTCTGTATCTTGTAAATAAGTAGTATGTACTACAGTTGCACCTTCTATATATTCATGTTTTACTGCTTTCCAACCATATTTTTCGTTGATTGTACTATTTTCTGCTAATTTCAAACCTGCTGGCAATATATCTTCAACTTTTGTTGCATATCCTGCCATTTCACCTTCGTTATATACTCTTATTGTATATGTTACTATATCACCCTTTTTAACTTTTACTGATGTTTTAGGATGATTATATATTGCTGTAGTATTTAAAGTTTTTCTATTATGTATTAATGGTGATACATCTACTTGTGGTTCTCTATTTTCCAATCCTAATGTTTCTAAATCCACACCATTTATTTGTATAATAAATTTTCTTAATGCTAAATCAAATTCTGGTTTAACCTCTATTGGTTTAATTACTAATTGTTCAAAATCATCATCATCTTCTTGACTTGTTGTTCCATATGTTGATAAATCTACATTTCCTGGTTCTGAGTCTCTGTCTTTTTCTTGATATATATTTGAATCAGATGTTATTTCTGCAATGTTTTTTAATACTATATTTTCATTTCCTGCTGTCATTGTTACTTCACATTCAATTTCTAAATCTTTATAATCTAACTCTTCTCCATTAAATGCTGAAATTAGTTGATTTGCCAATTTATTTGTTCCTACATATGTCTTTCCATCGCCAGTTTTTAGCACTTCCCAGCCATAATCTGTGTTTATTTGGCTATTAGCCACCAATGCTAACCCCGCTGGTAAAACATCTTCTACCATAGCTACATATCCATCTGCTTTTCCTTCATTATATATTCTTATTGTATATGTTACTATGTCTCCTGTTTTTACTATTACTGGGTTCTTACCATGTTTGTAAATGGCTGTAGTAGCACTTTCACTTGTTAATGGTGTTGTATCCACTTGTGGTATTCTGCTATCATCTCCTGTTAGTTCTACTCCATTTACTTTCGTTATGAATTTTCTTAGAGCTAAGTCAAATTGTGGTTTTGTATAGCTTGTTGTTATCTCATCTTCTGCTTCTATTTTCTTTCTGTCTACTATAGCTATTGGTTGATTTGATGCCACAGCATTTGTTACGACCCAATATCTTATATCTGTTCCAAAATATGAAAAGTTTATTTTCATTTTAACTTCATTTACGTTTGTTGACATTGGTACAGAGATATAAAATTCTTTGTTTACTTCTATATTTGATAGTGTAGCATTGCTACTATCTAATATAGTATAATTTTCTATTTCATTTCCATTTCCATCTGTAAAAGTAACATCATATGTATATTCACAATTAATATTTTGTTTTATTTTATATGGTCCTATTACATATTTATTATTTTCTACATTTACAGTAGGATTTGTTTTTTCTATTTCAAGTGGTTTTATTGTACTATTCATTGAAGGACTTAAAGCTGCTTGTGCATTCGCATTATCTATAAGGTATCTAACTAATTTATTAGCTTGTTGGTGTCTTTCTTGACCGTTTTCAAAAATATATTCTCCACCAATTTTTCCATTTAAAGCAAACCTTCCATCCTCATTTTGTATATAGAATATAAATGTATCTCCTACTTGATATTCAGAATTAGGATTTGTAAAATACCATATTGCTAATTGTTGTGCTGCATCTATATCTTCATCTGTTAATTTAATTTCGCTTTCAGGTATTCCTGCTTTAGCTAATAATTGCTTTTTATATTCAGTTGCAGCCTGTTCTTCCTGCTGTGTTTTTGGCGCTACATATGTATTATCTAATATCCATAGCATCTTTTTATAATTTTCGCCTTCTGGTAATACTGTCAGGTATTCTTCCGGTATTTTCTCTTGTTTCATATCAAAAGAGCTAGTATATAGTTTTTTCTCTGTAACTGAGTTACCCCAGTTTTCACTTCCGAATCCTATTCCTGCTCTCAAACAATATATTGTTTCGCTGTGATCAGCTACTGCTGATGGTGTTGTTCCTGTTCCATACGAGCATATCTCCCATACATTTTTTTCATTTACTATATACCCATTGCCAGATTCACGATATAGCTCTAAACCAAACCATTTATTTTCGGTTCTTGCACTAATTGTGTTAAATGTTCCTGCTACAAGTATAAATATAAATGTTAATAATATAATAAGTACAATTTTTCTTTTTAGTTTCATTCCTTTTACCACCTTTTTTACCTATTTATATATTTTTATTTTATATTTTTTTCCATTGTAAGTCAATAACAGTATTTGCCTACTTTTCCATCATTTTCTTAAACTTTATTCTAGTTATTACGGATATAGCAAATACATATATCGAATTCATATATTACAATTATATTACATTTTTGTTACATTTTCAAGTTTTTTAAGCAATTTTCCTATGGATACACCACTTTGCATAAATACCTTACATACTAACACAATTGCAAAATTCATTTTATTATCTTCATCTAGAAGTATTTTTACTTTCTATCAAGAAATTTCTTGCTAATATACTATCAGGATGTATTAATTCTTTTGCATCTATCATATCTTTAATATTTAAATCTAACATATATAAAATTGCAGCATCTATGTCTTTTTCAGCTAATTCTCGTACATATGGCACATCTGGCCATTTTCTGTCCTCTCCTGTTGAATCTGCCATAAATAATATCTTGTCCATTATACTCATGTTCGCTTTTGCTGTTGTATGTACTGCTATAGCAGTACACATCTCATCTATAAAATTATATTCGACTTTTGCAATATGTGCACCTATTTTTGCATGTAATAACCTTGGGCACTTTTCTTCTATTTCATCAATTTTCAAATTATACTTTTTCACATATTCAAATGCCTCTTTTGCAGTCATTTCTTTTGCTATATCATGTATTATGCCTACTAACTTTGCCTTTTCTACATCAACATTATATATTTTAGCTAATATTTCCATTCTGTTCATTGTACAAACAGAATGGAAATATCTTTTTTCTGATAATGTGTTTTTTATTCTGTTATTTATCTCCTCTAATAATTCCATTTTTCATCTTTTCCTATTTAATATATTTTATTTTTTTGCACTTTCAATCAACTTATCTAGTAAATCTGAATATTGTATTCCACATTTTTCCCATAATTTTGGATACATACTTATTTTTGTAAAGCCTGGCATTGTGTTTATTTCGTTTATATATACTTTGTTATCTGCTTTTTTTATAAAAAAGTCAACTCTTGCTAATCCGCTTCCGTCAACAGCTTTAAAAGCTTTTATTGCCATATTTCTTGTTTCTTCTATTTTGTCTTGTTCTAATTCTGCTGGAATTACTGTTCTTGATGCTTGATTCTTATATTTAGCATCAAATGTGTAAAATTCGTCTGCTGGAAGTATTTCTCCAACAGTTGAAGCTTTTACCTCCTCATCCTCTAAAACAGCACATTCTATTTCTCGTCCTTTTATCTCTTCTTCTATTAATATTTTAGTATCATATTTTTCAGCATACATAATAGCTTGTTTTAATTCTTCGCTATTTTTTGCCTTATTTATTCCAACAGATGAACCAGAGTTAGAAGGCTTAACAAATACAGGATATCCTAATTGTTTTTCTACCTTTTCGCTGATTTCTTCTAACTCTAATTTTTGTTCATTAAACTGCTTATCTACAAATGTGTATGTATTGTTACAAGCTTTTATATAAATATAATTTGCTTGCGGAATTCCTGCCTTTTCGAAAAGCACTTTTGTATATACTTTATCCATAGAAACAGATGAAGCTAAAACCTTACAACCAACATATTTTATTTTAAGTAATTCTAATAAGCCTTGTATTGTACCATCTTCTCCATATAATCCATGTAATGCTGGAAATACAACATCCATCTTTCTTAAATATTCAATTTCATTATCTATCTTTTCTAATTCTTTTGGTTCTTCACCTACTTGTAATACCTCTATTTCTTCTAATGGCCTTGTATACTTATACCATCTTCCTTCTAAATCTATGTATATTGGAAAAATATTATATTTTTCTTTATTCAAATTTTTTATTATAGATGTTCCTGAAACAATTGAAACATTGTGTTCAGTAGACATTCCTCCCATTATAACACCTAAATTCATTACTCTCTCCTTCTTTCCCAATTAGGGACTGTCCCCATTTGTCCCGTTTTCCCAATTAGGGACTGTCCCCAATTGTCCCACAAATTTCGCTAAACTTCATTCCATTTGATGCTTTTACAAGTACAGCGTCTCCTTTTTTTAAAAGACTTCCTAATAGCTCTTTTACTTGCTCATTGTTTTCAAAGGTATATACTTCTTTTACCGTTCTTTTGGCAATTTTGCTTATATTTTTTGCTTCTTTACCAACTGTTATTAGTATATCTATATTATTTTTATTTACTTCTTCTCCTACCTTTTCATGTAACTCTTTCGAGTAAGAGCCAAGTTCAAGCATATCACCTAAAACTGCTATTTTTCTTTTATTAGATAATTTTCCTAAATATTCTATTGCAGCTTTCATAGAATCATAATTTGCATTGTAACAATCATTAATTATTAATATTCCTTTTTTATTTGTAGATATTTCCATTCTTTTTTCTGTAAGCTTAAAGTTTAATATTCCTTCTAATATTTTCTCCATTGTAATTCCTAGTTTTAGCCCAACTGCAATTGCACACAAACTATTATATACAAAATGCTCTCCGCCTATTTTTACTTTTACATTATATTCTCTATCTTGGATTTTAGTATTATAATTGCTTCCATCTTCGTCTTGGGCAATATTGTATGCCATTACATCACTCTCGTTTTGTATGCCATATGTAATAACATTTATATTTTCTCTATGTTCTAAGTTCCATTTATGTAATAAATCATTGTCATTATTAATTATTAGTGTTCCTCCTTCTTGCAATCCATCTAATATTTCCATTTTAGCTTTTAATATATTTTCTCTTGAGCCCAAATTTCCTATATGTGCTGTTCCTACATTTGTTATTATTGCAATAGTTGGCTTTGCTATTTTAGCAATCGTACTTATCTCTCCTAAGTGGCTCATTCCTAATTCTACAACCATTGCTTCATGGTCTCTTAAATTTAAAATAGTTAATGGTAATCCTATATGATTATTTAGGTTTCCTTGTGTTTTTAATACTTTATATTTTTCAGATACAACTTCTGCTACTATATCTTTTGTGCTCGTTTTACCAACACTTCCTGTTATAGCTATCACTGGTATTTTATATAAGTTTCTCTTGTAGTTTGCTATTTTTTGTAGTGCTTCTATTGTGTTTTCTACTATTATAATTGCAAAATGAGAATATTTTTTTAATACTTCATCAGGTATGTTTACATTTTCTAATATTAAGCATGTTGCTCCCTTCTTTAATGCTTCTTCATAAAATGTGTTGCCATCTACTCTTTCGCCTTTTATTCCAATATATGTATCTCCCGGCTCTATTTCTCTGCTGTCTCTACAAAAGTTTTCGCATATTATATCTCTTTCACCATATATAAGTTTTCCTTCTGTTACCTTTTCAATATCTCCTACTGTTATATTAATCATAATAATTATTTTTCAACCTCTCTTCTTGAATAATTATATTTTATTGTAGATATTATATGCTATAATTATTTAATTAGCAACTGTTTTCATTCTTCTGAACAGAGTAAATTTATTGATTTTTCCTACGCAACATAAAGAAGGACTGCCGATTTTATCGACAGCCTAATTTAATATTTTATTCTGCTGTTCTATTTGCTATTTCTATTGCTTTTTTTACTATACTTCCACAGGTTTTAGAAGATACATTGCCCCATCCACCATCTTCTTTTACTTTATCATATACTCCTAATTCTTTTGCTATTTCTTCTCTTAATTTATCTGAAATTATAGCTCTGTTATTTGACATTTTTATTACCTCCTAACAGATTTTTCTAAAAAAATATATTTATATTTTTTTATATTATTAGTTTGTTCATTTCTTTTAAAATTATTTTCGTATTTTTTGTCATTAATGTGTTAAAGTTCCATTTGGTGTATTGACTATAACTAATATATCCTCTTCTTTACCTGTAGATGCATTTATATATACTAAAAAATCTGTATTATCTACTTTTCCTTTAAATTCCCAACACAATATCTCTGTCTGCCACTTTGTAGGGATTATGGCTAATTTTTCGCTTTCTATTTGCAATTTAGGATTTAAATTTTCTTTTGCTTTTTCTTTACTTATTTTTATTTCTCCTATTGTTCTTTGTTCATGAGAATTTAGATATCCTTTTGTCTCTATTCCTAATATCTCTCCATTATCTAAAGCTACTTTTAGTTTTACTAAATCTGGGTATATTGTTACTTTGTCTTGCTCATAAGCATAATTAATTGTTACAATTCCACTTTCTTTTAAATAGTAGGTTTCTACCATATTTTTGAAGCCTTTTTCTTCTAAGAATTTTTTGCCAAACTCATCTGCCTTTTCCTGAGATATAGTTTCAGCTTTTACTTCTCTGTTATAGTTCATAAATACCACATGTCCACCCTTTTCTGAAATTGAAATATATGCCTTATTTTCTTTATCATTTTTTAATTTAACTGTAAAATCATATGCTATTATATCTGTATTTTCAGATTTTCCATTTGAAGTTATTTCTTCTATTTTGTCCTCACCTATAAATCGTTTTGCCTTATTTTTTGCCGTCTCCTCATCTATATTTTCTCCTGTTAGACCCTTTTTATTCTGACTTGTCATATGCTCTGAAAATGCTCCATCATATATTAATCCCGAATATTCATGGAAATTTTCCTCTAAATTGCTAAAACTATCCTTTGATATATTGCTTACTTGTTGTGCAAATGCAACTGTTCCTTTTTTAGTTAATTCTCCCCAACTTATTCTTCCACCATTTAAATCATTTGATAATTGATTTAACGTATTCTCTAATTGTACACTATAATCATGTAATTGCTTTAAATTATCTAAATCCTCTTGAGTCAATTTTTCATTATATATATTTTTCCTTGATAGAGAATAACTATAATCACTTACTTGATTCAAAAATTTAGATGTATTTTCTAACTCTACACTTTCTATTGGCAATCTAGATAAATATACTTGTGCTAAATTTGCTTCTCTCCACACATTTGTTAATGTTTCTGCTCCATGTTGTGGAGTACTAGAAATTAAAGATTTTGCCAAATATGTTTCAACATTTTGCACATAGTCAACCAATTCGTAAAATGCCATATTATATTGATTTTCTGATGCTTGTCTATACTCTGTTTGTTTTTTATAAATGTATAAGCCTAAAGCAACAATAATTACAATTAATGTTACAACCAATGACAGCATATGTCTATCTTTTAATCTATTTTTCCAATCATATATTTTTTCTTTTACATTACTCAAAAAAATCATCCTTTCTATTTACAAAATCTATGTTTTCCAATTGTTTTTATATATGGTCTTGACCATATCCATTTATTAGTAGCAGTATTGGGATTAAAATAATATATCGCTCCGCCCGTTGGATCCCAACCATTTAGTGCATCCCTTGCAGCTTTTACAACAGTAGAACTTTCATCTATTGCTACATTTATTTGTCCATCTGAAACTGCTGTAAATGCTCCTGGTTGATATATTACACCCGCTATGGTATTAGGAAAACTCGAATGCTTTACTCTATTTAATATAACTGCTCCAACCGCTACTTGTCCTTCATAACTTTCGCCTCTTGCCTCTCCATTTATTGCTCTTGCTAGTAGTTGTACATCGGAAATGTTGCTACCTTGGCTTGCTGCTTGCACAGATTTGGCTTTAATATATGTCATTACTTCAAATAATAGAATTAACATTAATAATATAAGTTTTATCGTTTTTTTCACTTGTCCTGGTCCCTTCTTTAAAATTTCATAATGCTGCTTATACGCAAATCTAAAAATTTACTTTCTAATATTTTGTATTATTTTTTATAAATTATTCCATTTTATTTATTTTTTTTATTAGTTGTGTTAAAATTTTAGTGAAAGGGGATAACTTATGAAAAAAATTTTAATTTTTTATGCTTCTTATGGTGGTGGACATCTTTCTGCTGCCAAATCTATAAACAATTACTTAAATGAAAATTATCCAGATATTAAAACAGAATTGGTTGACTGTATGAAATATATTAATATTATTTTAGAAAAGTTAACTACAAGTGCCTATAAAGAAATGGCAAAAAAAGCTCCAAAACTTTGGAAGGAAGTTTATTATCATTCTCAAAAAGGTCTTCTTTCTGAAATCAGTAAAGGCAGCAATAAATTGATGGCAAAGAAACTTGCTAAATTAATTAATGAATTAAACCCAGATTTTATACTTTCTACACATCCTTTTAGTAGTCAAATGGTAAGCTACTTAAAAAGAAAAGGTGAATTAAACTGTAAATCAGCAACAATTTTAACAGATTTTGAAATCCATGAACAATGGATAGTGGGACATGAATATACAGATTTATTTTTTGTTTCTAATGAACATATGAAGGATTCCTTATTAAAACATAATATTCCTTCATCTAAAATATATGTAACAGGCATTCCTTTTTCTAATAGATTTTTGCAAACATTTGATAAAGATAAAATTTTTGAAATGTTTAATTTAGATAAAACAAAAAAAGTAGCTTTAATGTTTGGTGGCGGTGAATTTGGCTTAGGAAAAGACAGAACTGTACAAGTACTAAGGGATTTAATAACTGTTGCTAACAATTATCAGATTATTGCCATTGCTGGTAAAAATGAAAAAATGAAACTAGCTTTTGAGGAAGTTGTTACAAATATGGGAGTACAATCGAGAGTAAGAGTATTACCTTTTACAGATAAAGTACCTGAATTAATGAGTATCGCTAATGTTGTTATTACAAAACCTGGAGGTCTTACAACAACTGAAAGTTTAGTCTCTGGGCTTCCAATTATAGTTATTAACCCTCTTCCAGGGCAAGAAGAAGAGAATGCGTTATTTTTAGAAAAAAGTAAAGTTGGAATTTGGATTAGAAAAGATGATAATCCAGAAGTAGTACTTTCTCAAATATTTAATTCTCCAGACAAATTAGAGGAAATGAGAAAAAATATAAAATTATTAGCTAAACCCAATTCTACTAAACAAATTTGTGAAATTGTTGTAGAAAACTTATAACTAATAAACACACCTCATAATATTTATTGAGGTGTGTTTTTATGTGTTTATTTGATCTTACTCCTTGTGAACTTGTTCTTCTTGCTGCAAGTATTGCAATTGCTTTTAGTCAAGATTTTTCTAAAGAAGAATTGACTATATTAGCAGCATTTTTTACTGCTCTAGGAGATAATTTTGCCCTTTTAAGTACATAATATTATCTTTCTTGTTCGTCGTCACTTCTTTCCTTTAATTCTTGAGTGTATGATACTTCCGGTCTTCCTCTTTCTGCTGCTAATTTTTCTAATCTTTCTCTTATATCATATGTTTCCGCCTCTTTATATCCTCTCATTCTATCTATATCACCTAATGCAACAGCTTTTTCTTTTTCATATGTTGTTTCATTTAATGTTTGTTCTATTGCTTCGTGAAATATTTCGTCTTCTCTCTTACCACTAACTATAGTTCCTTGTTCGCTTTCTTCTGCTGCTATTAACTCTCTTTCTTTTGTCTCTATTGTTAATAACAATTTCAATTCTATCATCCTATCTAAGATTTCTTCCATTGCTCCCTCTGGTATGCTATCTTCATTGTTAAATCTCCTTAGTGGATTAAATATTGACAATTTTTTTGGAGCTGGAAGATTAGCTCCTCTTTTTTGTATTTCACCTTCCCAAAGAATATATTGACATGCAAGTGATGTATATTCTACTTCATCCATTTTTTCCTGATCTTTCTGCAATGCTGCCTCATAAGCTTTAATTTGTCCTTGTAAACTCTCTGTTACTGCAGGCGAATACTTACCTCTATCTACATCTCTTTGCTTGCTCTTTATTACTTTTATTTTTTCTGCTATTCTCTTTTGAAGCATTTTGAAATCAGAATTACATTGATTCATTTGGTCTGTCAAGTTCATTTTTTCTCTCATTTTTAATCCACTCCTTTATTCTCGTTTCTACTAATTCCCTCTTGCTAAGTTGCTCTGCTCCGAGCATAGTGTTTAGTCTTTCCCTTAAGTTTTTTATTTTTCTTCTTAATTTCTTCACTTGCTTTAGGGTCTTTTTGGTTTCTTTTTCTTCCATATTTTTTCCTCCTTTATCATAATTTATCATAAGTTAAATTTCTCTTCTTCCTTCTAGTGCTTTACTTAATGTTATTTCATCTGTATATTCTAAATCTCCGCCTACTGGAATTCCATGGGCTATTCTTGTAACTTTTATTCCCATAGGTTTTACAAGTTTAGAAATATATACAGCTGTAGCCTCACCTTCTACTCTTGGATTTGTTGCTAGTATTATTTCTTTTACTGTTCCATCCATTAATCTTGAAAGTAATTCTTTTATTTTTATATCATCTGGTCCAATTCCATTCATAGGAGAAATGCTTCCATGTAATACATGATAAACACCTTTAAACTCATGTGTTCTTTCCATTGCTACTACATCTCTTACATCTTCTACTACGCAAATAGATGAAGCATCCCTTTTGGGGCTACTACAAATTGGGCATGGATCTGTATCTGATATATTGTAACATTTTGAACAATATTTTAAATTTTGTTTTGCTTTTAATATTGCAGAAACAAATTCATTTGTTTCTGCTTCTGTAGCATCTAATATATGAAATGCAAGTCTTGCCGCTGTTTTACTTCCTATACTTGGTAATTTTTCAAATGCTTGTATTAATTTTTCTATTGATGGTGAATAATATGACATACTTTGTTCCTCTCGCTTTTACATCATTCCTGGTATGTTGTATTTTCCTAAGCTTTCAGCTTGTGCTGCATCTACTTTTCTTAAAGCTTCATTTGCACAAGTTAGAATTAAATCTTGTAGCATTTCTACATCCTCTGGATCTACTACTTCTTTTTTTATTTTTATTTCTTTAATTTCTTTATTTCCAGATACTTTAACATAAACTGCTCCTCCACCGGCTGTTGAGTCAAATTCTTTGCTTGCTAACTCCTCTTGTGATTTTTCCATATCTGCCTGCATTTTTTTAGCTTCTTTCATTAATTGATTTATATTCATTCCTCCGAATCCACCCATACCTGGGAAGCCTCCTCTTTTTGACATATTAGCAATCATTCCTTTCCTTATTCTTCTATAATATTAATTGGTATATCTAAATCTGTTGGTAAATTCGCCATTGGATTATCTGGCACTTTATTAACTTTTTCAGTTTTACCATCTATTATTTTTATTTTCATTTCTTTGCCATATTCTATTGAAACTGTCTTTTCTAATTCTGCCATATTTTCTGGTTTTTCTATTATACTTTTTATAAATGGTGTTACTCCATTTTTAAATTCTATTCCTATTACTAAATCATTTAGTTCTACTGGCGTTGCATTGATTAAATTAGTATATAAAAGTATTTTACCTGATTCTTTTAAATTATTCAATATATTTGGCCATTTTTCTTTTGATTTTCCTTCTTTACCATTAATTATTTTTTTTGGTGTTTCTTCTTTTTTAGTTATTTGTTCAATTTTTTTCACTGGTTCTGATACTGTTTTTACACCATTTTTCATTTGCTCTTCTATTTTTTGTAGTCTTGTATTTATTTCTTCAAGACCTGTTACAGTTTGAGAGTTTTGCTCATTATTACATAATTTAATAATTTCCACTTGGAACATTAGCCCTTTTTGTGATGACCATTTTATATCATTTTGCAAATTTGATAAGTCATATATTATTTGCAATAGTCTTTCCTTTGAAATTTTATTAGCTAATTCCTTTATTTGCTCTATTTCTGCTTTACTATATATTTCTAAATTTTCACTGGTTTTATATACTAAAATATCTTTAACATATTTTATCATTTCCCAAATTAAATTATTTATATCTTTGCCTTGTTTTAGTAGTTCATTTACTACTTTTAATGCATTATCAACATCATATTCTATAATGGATTTTACAATCTCATTTATAAATTCTAATTTTGGAATTCCCACCAATTCTTTTACTAATTCTTCATCAATTTTGTCATTTCCTTCTTGTAAGCATCTTTCTAATATGCTTAAAGCATCTCTCATTGCTCCTTCTGACAATACAGCTATAATTTGCAATGCTTCTTTTGTTATTTCTATTTTGCTTTCGTCACATATGTACTGTAACCTTTTACTTATATTTTCATTTGATATTTTTTTAAAGTCAAATCTTTGACATCTTGAAAGTATTGTAGCTGGCAATTTTTGTGGCTCTGTTGTTGCTAAAATAAACTTAACATGTTCAGGTGGTTCTTCTAATGTTTTTAGTAAAGCATTAAATGCACCTGTTGATAACATATGGACCTCATCTATTATATATACCCTATATTTTGCAAGTGTTGGCAAAAAATTTACTTCATCCCTTATAATTCTTATATCATCAACACTATTGTTAGAAGCTGCATCCATTTCCACAATATCTGTTAAAGCTCCTGATAATGCCGCTTTACAAATTTCACATTCATTGCAAGGCTCTCCATCTTTAGGATTTAAGCAGTTTATTGCTCTTGCTAAAACTTTTGCTGCGGAAGTCTTACCTGTCCCCCTTGTTCCATTAAATAAATATGCATGTCCTACTCTATTTGATATTATTTGATTTTTTAATGTTTTTGTAATATGTTCCTGTCCTACTATATCTTCAAATTTTAATGGTCTAAATTTTCTATATAGTGCAATATAGGTCATATTTTCCCTCCTAAATTTTAGGTTACTTATTTTTTCCTTTAGAATTTTAGCCATTCTATGGAAGATAAACACCACACAAAAGTATCTACTTATTGCTGCTTCCTTCCGGACCTGACAAGGTTCATAGGCTTTCATTGGTTTTACCCTCCATACAATGGCTAAAACTCTCTACTATTTAATTATATACTTTTTAATTTATTTTGACAAGAGGAATTCTATAATCTTTTATTCTATTCCTAAATATTCATTATATGTTACTTCTCTATCTATTATTTTGTCTTCTTTAATATCTATTATTCTGTTTGCTACTGTTTGCATTAACTGATGGTCATGAGATGTAAATAGCATATTTCCTTTAAATTTAGTCATGCCTTCGTTTAATGCTGTTATGCTTTCCATATCTAAATGATTTGTTGGCTCATCCATTATTAAAAAGTTGGCTCCTGATAGCATCATTTTTGAAAGCACACATCTTACCTTTTCTCCTCCTGATAATACCGCAACCTTTTTTAGTGCTTCTTCTCCAGAAAATAACATTCTTCCTAAAAAGCTTCTAACATATGTTTCATCTGGATCTTTTGAATATTGTCTTAACCAATCTGTTATATTTAAATCCACATCAAACAAGTAGTTATTATCTTTTGGAAAATAACTTTGTGTAATTGTTGTTCCCCAAATTAGGCTTCCTTCATCTGGCTGCAATTCTCCTGCAATTATTTGGAATAACACTGTTTTTGCATTTTCATTATCTGCTAAAAATGCAATTTTATCCCCTGCCTTTACTGTGAATGAAATATTATTTAATATTTTTTCTCCATTTATTGTTTTAGAGATATTCTTTACCTGTAAAATTTCTTTTCCTGGTTCTCTATCTGGTTTAAAATCTATATATGGATATCTTCTATTTGATGGTTTTATTTCATCTAATTCTATTTTTTCTAATGATTTTTTTCTAGAAGTTGCTTGTTTAGATTTAGAAGCATTTGCACTAAATCTAGCAATAAATGCTTGTAATTCTTTTATTTTTTCTTCTTTCTTTTTATTTGCATCCTTCATCTGTTTTAGAGCTAGTTGGCTAGATTCATACCAAAAATCATAGTTTCCTGGGTATACTTTTATCTTTCCAAAATCTACATCTGCAATATGTGTGCATACTTTATTTAAAAAGTACCTATCATGTGATACCACTATTACTGTATTTTCAAAATTAATTAAAAATTCCTCTAACCAGTTTATTGTTTTTAAATCCAAGTCATTGGTAGGCTCATCCAATAATAGGATATCTGGATTTCCAAATAGTGCTTGTGCTAGAAGCACCTTTACCTTTTCTTTACCTTCTAATTCAGACATTTGTTTATAATGGTTTTCTGTCCCTATTCCTAATTCATTTAACAATTGGCTGGCATCTGCTTCTGAGTTCCATCCATCTAATTCAGCAAATCTTTCTTCAAGCTTTGCAGCCTTCATTCCATCTTCTTCTGAAAAATCTGGTTTTGCATAAATTGCATCTTTTTCCTGTCTTATTTTATATAATTCTTCATTTCCCATTATAACTGTGTCTATAACTGTAAAATCTTCATAAGCAAAGTGGTCTTGTTTTAAAACAGATAATCTCTCTGTTTTTTCTTTAGTTACTTCTCCTTTACTTGGCTCTATTTCTCCTGATAGCACCTTTAAAAATGTTGACTTTCCTGAACCATTAGCTCCAATTATTCCATAACAACATCCTTTATTAAACTTTATATTTACATCTTCAAACAATGTTCTTTTACCAAATCTAATTGTTACTCCTACTGCATTTAACATTTTAATCCTCCTTGAATAATAAACCTAAAAACAATTATACAACATCTTCCAGTACATGTCAAAGGGACGGCAATGTTTTATAGTCTTTAGAACATTATCGCCCCTTATATCTCAATATTAATTTAGCATATGTTTTCTTTTTAACCAAATTGTTGCTATTACACATAATATTACTGAAATTACTGTTATAATTGCAAACCCTAGTGGACTTCTTTGAAAAGGAAGCTCTACATTCATTCCCCATACACTTGCAATTAATGTTGGAATAGCAAGTATAAATGTAACAGAAGTTAATATTTTCATTACTGCATTTAAATTATTGGAAATGATAGAAGCATAAGTATCCATTGTACCATTTAAAATATCACTATATATTTTTACCATTTCAATAGCTTGTTTGTTTTCTATAATTGCATCTTCTAAAACATCTTCATCTTCTTCATATAATTTTATTATTTTTCCTCTTGTGGTTTTCTCCATTACTACTTCATTCGATTTTAATGATGTAGTAAAATAAACTAAACTTTTTTCTAAATCTAGCATTTTTAGTAATTCTTTATTTTGCAAAGAATCTTTTAGTTTGTTCTCTGTGCTTTCTATCTCTTTATTAATTTTATATAATAAGCTTAAAAATCTTCTTGCATTTGCATAAAAAATCTGTAGCAATAATCTACTTTTTTTGTATGTTATAATTTGCTCTATTTTTAAGCTTTCTATAATATCATTGTTTTTTTGCGACACTGTTATTATATAATCATCTCTTACAAAAATAATTCCTATTGGCATTGTTACATAAACTTTTTTGTCTCTCTCTTTCTCAATAGTTGGAATATCAATTATATATAAAATTGTACTATCATCCTCTTCTATGTCTATTCTAGCTTTTTCTTCTTCATCTAATGAATATCTTATAAAATCCTCTTGTATTTCTAATTTTGAACATACCATCTTTATTTCGTCTTCTGTCGGAGAAACCATATTTATCCAATTGCCCTTTTTAAATTCTTTTGTCTCTTCTGTTATATTAGTTTGCATATCTGTACTGTACATTTTTAACATATTGTTTCCCCTTTCAATATTTCTACTTTTTATTCTGTTTTACTATAAATATTGCAACAACTATTATACAAACACTCAATATTCCTAATATTATTATAGCTGGCGTTTTATCTTCTTGCTTTATTTGTACATTCTTTAAGGATATATATGCATTTATTTTATATGTTTTTATGGTTTTGCCATCCTCTGCTGTTACTATGACCTTTATAAAATTATCCCCTTCTTTTAGGTTTTCATTCCCCATAATTTCTATTTTACTTTTTTCATTTTCAGGCTTTGCTGTAATATTTAATTTTTTTATTTCTTTATTTATTGTTAAATTATAGTTGTATATATTTCTCTTAAAATCTGGATATATACTAAAATTTTCTACTTCTAAAGTTTTTAAATTTGCATTTGCCATTTTAGCATTATCTATTTTTGTTACATATATATAATATGTCTTTTGATTACCAGCCTCTGCTGTAACAACTACCTCTATTTTATTTTCTCCTTCTTGTAAGTCATTGTTTCCTTGAATATCTACACTTGCTTTTTCACTATCTGAATATGCTTCTATATTTATTTTGTCTGTTTCTAAGTCTACAGTTAAATAATATTCTGTAACATCTTTGCTAAATTCTGGTTCCATATTTTCTATTTTAAGTACCCTTAAATCTGCATTTTCAGACTTTTTCTCTTGATATTGTGGTGGATTATAACTTGGATAACTAGGCTCATAATCATTGTTTTCTGGTTCTACATTAGTTTGGTTTTCTTCAGCAGGGGGTTCTTCTATTGGCTCATTTTCATTTATTGTATTTGTTATTGAATTTGTTTCTTCGTTTTCTATTTTTTCTGATAGTGCTTTAACATATGTGGAAAAAATAATTGTTACAGTAATTATAATACTTAATATTTTAATTTTCCTCATGTTTATTAACATTCCTTTCCAAATTGTTAATATCTCTATTCCCATTCTTCATTTTTTAATATTTTTTGTGGATTTATTGTTGTTAGCTCTTGTAATTTGCTTTCTCCAACTATTTTTTTTATTTTTTTTATAGTCTCTGGTATAATTAGATATGTTCCCTTTTCTCTATGTACATCACTTCCTAAAAAGTGCACTTGATTTTTCTTTAATAATGTTTTTATAGTTTTTTCCGCTTCATTACCATATAAATTTACAATACTTCCATAATTGCATTGCATTAAACAACCTTTTTCTATATATTCTTCTACTATACTAGGATCTTTTTGCACACATTTATATCTTTCTGGATGTGCTATTATTGTTTTAATTCCTTTTGCCTCTAAATAATATATAACATAGTCTAAATATTGAACATTAGAAGCAAGAGGCAATTCTATTAACATATATCTACTATTGGCAAGTGTTAACAATTTATTTTTTTGCATTAACTCTTCCATTTGGTTAGATATATATATTTCCATACCTGAATGTAGTTTTATGTTTGGTCCCCTTTGATCAAGCACCTCTTGTAACTTATCTTTCCAAAATATTAATTCTTGTGCATCTGTTTCATAATAATTTAAAAGAAAGTGTGAAGTTAATATAACATCTGTAAACCCTACTACTTTTGCCTCTTTTAGAATGTTAAATGTTTCCTCAACGCTTCTAGCACCATCGTCTACATTTGGAATAATGTGTGAATGTACATCAATCATTTTATACTCCTATTTTTTGTTTAAAAATTCATTTAATTGGTCTGTTATTTCTCGTTTCTTTTCTTCCTTCATAACTTCATCTGTTTTAAATACATATTCGTCTCTATGATATTTTCTTTTAGGGGCTGGTTCTACTGCTGTTGATGTGCCATAATAATATGTTGATTTATACTCTTCTGACTTAACAGGAATTTTATTTATTATTACACCAGCAATTTTGCCACCTACATTTTCTATTGATTTTTTTACTTTTGCTAAGTCATCTTTTTTGGTAGATTTATATGCTGTTACAATCATTGTAGTATCTGCAAGCCTTGCTAATATTAATGCATCTGTAACTAACAAAGCTGGTGTTCCATCTAATACTATAATATCAAAAACATTTTTTAGTTTTTCCAACATTTCTATTGTTTTTTCAGAAGCTAATAATTCTGAAGGATTTGGTGGAATATTGCCTGCTGGTATTAAATATAAGTTTTCTATCTCTGTTGCTTTTACATATTTTAATATATCAATTTCTTTACCTCTTTCATCTATGCCAGATAAATAATTTGATAATCCTGGCGTAGATGGCATAGAAAACATTGTTCCTAATCTGCCTTTTCTCATATCAGCATCTATTATTACAACTTTTTTACCTGCTTGTGCAAAAGTAATTGCCAAATTAGACGATATCCAACTTTTACCTTCTCCAGGCATTGTAGAAGTTACTAATATTGTTTTTAAATCTTTTTGTGAATTCATAAACTGTATATTTGTTCTTAGAGTTCTAAAAGTTTCCGCTATTGGTGATTTTGGACTTCTTTGTGCTATTAATTCCTTTTTCATTTTTCATTCATTCCTTTCTCTTTTGAGTGTTACTATTTTCCTCTTTTGTTTTTTAATTCTATATCATAATTTGGTATTGAACTTAATATAAGTAATCCTGTAGCATTTTCTACATCTTGTTCTGTTTTTATTGTATTATCTAGCATAGTTGCTATTAATACATATACTGCAGCTACTACTAAACCTATAAATGCAAAGACAGCAATATCTTTAGTATGGTTTATATTACTTGGTATAGCATTTGCCTCTGCTCTATCTAACACATATACATTACTTATATTATATATTTCTACTATTTTTTCACTAAAAACTTTGGCAATTTCATTTGCTATTAAAGCTGCTTGATTAGGATCTTTATTTGCTACAGATATTTCTATAATTTCTGTGTTTTTAACAGCACTTACTTTTATTTTTCCTTTCATGTCTTGTATCTGTGCTTCTGGTATATTTAAATTTGTTGCTACTTGTCCTAATACTACATTCCTTTTAATTAATTCACTATATGTAGAAACAAGTTTTGAGTTCATTGTTAAATCTGATGCACTAATTGCTCCTTCACTATTTTGCGCTGTTGATGAGCTTTGTGCTAAAACTAAAGTTGTAGCTGACGTATATTCTGGTACAATATAAAAATATGAATACACAACACCTATAACTATGAACAAAAGTGTTATTAGTATAATTTCCAACTTTTTGTTCCAAAACATTAAAAATAGTTCTTTTAAATCTAATTCTTCCATAATTTCCTCCTTGGTATTTTTGTGCCATATAATTATAGTATAACTATAAATCTTTTCTTTGGCAAGGTGTTTTTTATATATTTTTTAAGTTAAATTTTGGGCTGTCCATAATTGGGTATAGCAAAAATACTCAAAAAAATGTATAATTATTTAGAGGTGATTAATTTGAATCTAAATGAATTAAACTGTATTAATGAAAATATTAATTTAGATGAGTACATTGATTTTAGGGAAAAAGTAAAAAAGCAAATGGAATATCCAGAATGGCTTGGAGATTTGTCTAAAGATGATTTAATAAAGTTGATAAATAGCGATTCTAAAATATGGATTTACTATTTAAACGAAGAGCCTATATGCTCAATGATGTTAATTCCATCAGATGAAAAGTCTTTATTAAGAATGTGGATTTAAATATAAACCAGAGAAAATAACCGGTATGTATTTGTGGATAAAGAAATAATTAAATAACCTCTATATCATTTTAGAATTAGCATATGCACTCACTCCTATTGATATTATGCTTAAAATAATTAAGATACAGCTTAATTTAAAAGCTGTATTTTTAAATTGTTAAAATTTAATTATTTTTAGTATCAATTAAAACTCGTTTCTTATCTGTTAAATTTTGTATTGTTGTTACCATTGGAAAACACAAAACTAGTTTAAAGGTATGTCCCAAAAGTGACAAATTTTATTTTCATCTAATTTTGCTATTATATCTAAAACTCCTAGCTTATCATCTTTAAATTCTCTTCTCAATATTGGATTTTTGCTTAAATCTATACTCTCTATTTTCCTATCCAATATTGTTTCTAAGAATCCTTTTGTTATACTTTCATTTCCTACCTCTCCAAATAATGCTTAAAGTACTACATCTAACTTTGGTGATAATGTTTTTGTATTTTTCATTTAGAAAAAAATATTAAAGAAAAATAAAAACTGTAACACACTAAACGGTCTTACAATTTTTATTTTAATACAAATATTTGATAATCTCAAGAAAAACCATATTTCAAAATTCGACAAGAAAAAATTAGAGCCGATTATGGGCTGTCCCAAATTGGGCATTTTGTCACAAAAAGGGACGTTCCTAAAATTTAAATTAAATTTATTGTATTTAGAATGTATGACTCAAAACAACATATTCAGCTTGTATATTACTTTCCTTTTAAAATCTTATAAATTTTATAAAATCTGTTTCTAAAATTGCTATCTTTAATAATTTTTTTGCAATATTTTTTTGATATTTTTGCTAAGGAATCATTATTTGTTTTTAGTTCATTAATAATAGAGTATCTTTCTAAAGGAACAGCTACGTTTTTTCTCTGTTGATGATTAAAACATTCGGCTATATTTTCTTCTTGATAAATTATATTATCCTTTATTTTCTCAAAAATTTCCATTCCTGCTTTTGTATTAATTATTACTTTACTTATTCCAACTTTACTTTTTCGTCCCCAAAAATCTCCAAGCCTTATATCTGAAGCCATGTATTCTCTATAATTACAATCATAGCAGCACTCATTATATATAAGCCCACTTTCAAAATAATCATAAAATTTGTTTCTCTTTACTCGTTTTGAGTCAATTGTCATTTCTGTTTTCCATCCATATTGTTTATCTCTAAATTTTATTTCTTTATTAATAGTACACTCTTTTTTAAATTTGTCCCATAATAAATATGATGGCACACCATGACATATTAAATCCACTAAAATAAATTTATCTCTTTTATTAACGCTTTTTAAATAATTATCAATAGTTGCAATTTGGCAGGGTGTCCCAATAATCAAAGCGCATTTCAAATCTTTGATTTTTTTAAAAGCATCTACAGTATAACTTTGCAAATATTTAGAGCCACTAAGTTCGTCTATGTTATTTTCGCTATCTATTAGAATATGCTCTGCTCTATTATTTTCATAATTATAAGTGCATCCAATAACTGGCTTGTTCTCTGTTAATGCTTGCTTTGTTAGTTGGAATGCTAGTCCCCCTGAAGATGATCTTTTTAGAACCTCATTTGATTTAGAATAAGCGCTAAACATTTTTTGTTTTCCTATATTTGTAGCATTGTTATGAACTTGACCACAATTTCTTTTGCATAGTCCACATTTTATACACTTTTTACTATCTACTGTATATGCATAAAACCCATTCTCATTTTTTCTAATACTTATACATTCCTTCGGACATATCGCTGCACAAACACCGCATCCAGTACAATTATTTGTAATAACTAATCTTTTCCCTACTTTTTCATTAAATAAGCTATTTCGCAAAAAGTCAATACTCTCTCTTCTTTTTTCATCCAGCTTTGCATTAACAGTCTCATATTGAATCTCGGTTAAATTTATTTTCTTGTCATTATACAATCGATTCTCTAAATCAAAGGTTTTCAGAATATTAAAAACACGCGAATTCTGAGAAAATTTATTTTCTTTGAATCTTTTTAGTGCTACAAATGGTTTGTTAAAATTAATTGCAAATAGAACTCCATGGTAAGAATCAGTTAACACATAAGCAGCATTACTGATATACTCCACAAATTCCTTTGGCCCACAATTAAATATAATGGAACTTTTATCAAAGCAATTAATTAAATTATTTATAAGAATCACTTTAAGTGGTAATTTAAGCTTTCGAGACATTTCTTTTGCTATTTTTATATACTTTTTATTGTTGCCCAAAAAGTAACATAATATATAATTGTTTGCTTTTGATTCTATCTTAAAGGAATTATTCCATTCCTCTTTTGTTAATAGTAACGTTGGATCTAAAACAACCTCAACATCTTTATTACAAATTTCTTTAATAATTTTTTTCCCTTGTTCTTCTCTAACTGAAATGTTGTTAAATTTACTTAATAATTTTTTAATTTTTTCCTTTAGCTGTTCATTATTAACACTACTAACTCCAAAGCTTGGCGCATATGATATTTTTTTCGAGTCGTCCTCAACAAAATCTAAATAATAGTGAGAATCAAAAAAAATTGGAGACCATATTTGATCACTTCCGCAGACAACCTTATTCAAGCCATCTGCTTTTTCTTTTAGTTGAGTATAAGTATCATATTCTTCTGATATATGTAAATCATCTATTCTAAATTGATCAAATTTTTTATTAATTTTACTAATTTCTAAATTATATCTCCTTTTGTATCCTCTATCTGTTAGTTGAGATAATATATACTTTGGTGTCATATCATATATATTTGTTTTTCTCACTTTTGGTCTATAATTAATAATTTCTGGAACTAATTGCATATCTTCTATTTTTTTAGATAAAGCATATGCCTGTAATACTGTTCCGTAATTATTATAAGTAAACCATGTCATAACTCCAACTTTATTCACTTCATAAAATCCTTTCTTACCGATCTAAATAAATCTACTAATTCTTTTTTATATATAAGTAATAAAATAATTAAAATACTAATTGATATAACTTGAGCTATTAGTGTCCTAAAACAAATAATACAAATACACATTACTAAAATTAGCAAATACGAAAATAGATCTTTTTTCAAATTAATATCTAACACAATATACTTTTTCATAAAAACAAGTCTTAATATCCAAACGGTTATATATGATATACAGGTTGCAATTGCTGCTCCTTGGGCTCCGAAATTAGGTATCAGTGAAAAATTCAAAGCAATATTTGCTATAGCTCCAACTGCAGTGGATTTCGCATACATCTTCGAATCTTTATTTGCGGCATATATCGAACCTAAAAAACCTGATAATGCTCCAAATAAAATTGCAAGTAAAAGAAATGGTACATATTTCCACGCAATAAAAAATTCTTTGGCAAATAGAATTTTAGCTATAACTTTCAAAAAAATCAATATTAGGCATACGAAAAATAATATTATTATATTATATATCTTATACATATTTGAAAAAAACTCTGCTGAATTTTCTTTATCATATTCTTTTATTGCGGAAATTTGCCATGCTTGTGAATATATTGCTTGTACAAATTCTATAATCGTTGGAATCTTGTATGCAACTGAATAAATGCCTGTAATATTCAAGTCATAAAATAATAGTAATATGTATTTATCAGATGCATTATTAATCCACCAACTTATCGAATTTAATACAAAGTTTTTACTATACTTTACCATCTCTTTTTTTAGAGCTGTATCCTTCTCTTCATTACTAATAACTTTATATTTTTTTAAATTACAAATATAAATAATTATTACTATCATATCACTTATTATTAATGAAGCATAATAGCCAACTACAGATAATTTAAAGTATAATAATAATAGACAATTTAATAGTATTAATGCAATTACTCTAATAACGCTTGCCCATCCTATTATTTTAATTCTCTCTAGCCCCTTTAAATAATAAGTTAGGAGCGAAGAAACCGTGTATACTAAATAATAAATATTAAAAAGAATTAATGTCTTTAATTCCATTCCCAATAGCCAAGCCACAGCAGATATCAATAATAATAATATATATCCTTTAAATGCAATATTAAGAGAGTTTAATAGTATCTGTTTTTTATTGGTGTTTTCCTCTATTGTAAACCTTATTATTGCTTCTGTAATACATAAAGTTAATATAGGCATTGCTAAATTCACTGTAGTAGTTATCATATCTATAGTGCCATATTCTTTTGATGTTAAAATACTAGTATATAAAGGTAGCATCAAAAACATTAATAATTTTGTAATAAAATTACTAATTGTAAAAATGCTTAAATTTTTCAGAAAATACTTATATTTCACTTCTTATGTCCTCCGAGTTTCTTTATCCACTTAAAACAATTTATACCAAAAATTCGATGAAATGGTTTAGTAATATTACTAATAATTAGTTGTTTTTTTGGTACCCAGGATTTTAAAAACCAATGTATACTTTGTGTATTTTTTGTTTTATTCAATCTACCTGTAGCAGCCTCTAATGGATTAAAAAAATCTATAGGATAAATGGCTACATCATTAATCTTTTCATAATTTCCATTTAATTCAAATCCATTTTTTCTAAATACTCTGCTATTTATTATAGGGCATGGAGTCATATCCATCTTTCCGTCTTTACTTAAGAATTTTTTGTCATTATAATCATCTAGCATCTCTTTGATAATCCAATTTTTTTTTGTAGCTCCAAATCCTAGTCCCGTATTAACAGTATTTTCCGTCTCCAGTCCAAAAAAAGCTTCATTACTTAATATATCATTGTCGAATTTCTTTATAACTTCCACATCCACGTCAAAGTATATTCCTCCATTATGATAAATTATATATAACCTAGCAACATCTGTAAAAAAAGCATATTTTTTATTTAAATATGCTTCTTTGGCATAATTGTTAAAATTTATATCAAAATTTTTTTCATTCCATTCTATGATTTCATAGTCTGGAAAATATTTTTTCCATGATTTTATACATCTTTTTGCCTTTGTAGGTAGTTCATTTCCTCCAAACCAGCAATAATGAATTTTTTTTTCAATCATATTTTTTCTCCTTTTTATTAAATAAACTGATTATCACTAATGGAAGTATTGTACCAAAGAGTCCTTGTAAAAATATCTGTCCATTATAAATTACTGGTATACATGCTAATTTTACTATGATAATATAGCAAATAAATTTATCAAAATAATTATCAATTTTTTTTATTTTAGATTCACATTTTACAGTTATTATAGTAAATAATGAAGCTATTAGTGGTGCAAATATCTTTCCAAATAAAAACATAGACTGCCCTAGCGATGGCACTATTTGGCTATTATATTCATCATTTATGTAGCCGCAAAAAACTGTTGTACTCGTTTGCATATTAACAAAAAAGGTTTTAAATAGTGGTATACTTCTTAAAAAATCCCCCATAATTATTTTTAAAGGGTTTTCTACTTTTAGTTTTAATGAAACTGCCACATTGTAAACTCCCGTAAAATACACTTGCAATGTATTAGCAATGTTATAAGCAGTTTCTTTATAGTTGTAATCTGATATTTTTTCACTTATTAATCCATAGAAAAAAATCAGTCCTACTGTTATGCTTAATATAGTATATATTTTTTTCTTATTATCCGGATAAAATTCAGTTAATAATAAAAAATAAACACAGGCAAAATATAAATTTTGTGCAAGAGTATCATCACTGATTAAGCTTCCAATTAGAATAATGGCTAATGATGATATAAATTTAAACTTACTATTCTTCTTATTTTTAATGGCTAATAATATAATAAAGATTATAACTTCTTTAATAATTTTAATACACCAACTTATCATATAAAATATTAACTTAGGCATAGAATTCAAAGAAAAATTATATTTTTTTTGCCATTGTATTAGCTCTGAATTTGATAACACTCCAAACTTAAAGCTATTTAATATTTGAGGATATCTAAAGCAGAAAAGCGTACATATAATTATTAAAAATAATATTATTAACTTTATGTTTTTATTAACTTTAAATTTAATGTTTTCATTGTTCTCCGATTTCTCTGTACTTTCGTTCCATTTACCGGCATTGATGTTTTTATTTTTTGATAGAAAAGATAGTATAAAAAAAACAAATATAAATTCATAAATCATGAATAGAATAGCTGTATTGTAATCTAACTCTGAACTTTTCGTCGAAAAATAATCTCCAATTGCCATAAATGCAGGTGCAACGGACATCCTAATAAAATATGAAACTATGATAATAAATGAGCCTATATACATCACAGAATTTTTATTTGCTAAAAGATACACCGATAGTCCAAATATTAAAAATAATGGCAACAGGCATAAATATCTACTTTCAATTGTAGAATTACAGCATAAAACCACAAAAAATGAAATTATGGAAATAAAAATCATCGCTATTAGAAATATATTTTTTATTTTTTTATCTAGCATCTTTTATTAGCTCCTTATATTTTTTTATTGACTTACTCGCAATAATATTCCAAGTTAAATTGTTCTCTATATATTTCCTAGAATTTTTACCAAATTTTAAAAAATGTTTTGATTCTTTCTTTAGTTCATTAAGTATTGTACTAACTTCATCTGGAGTCGAACAAACAAGTCCACACTCATTACTCTGAACAATACTTCCAAATGTAGTCCCCTCACTTACTATAACCGGCATTCCTAAGGCCATTGCTTCCATTATTCCCAATGGTTGTCCTTCAAGTCTCGAAGTTTGTATAAAAATATCATTTTTAATAATTTCTGCTATTTTTTGATTATCAAATACTGGTCCATGAGCTTTTACCACTCTTTCTAGATTCCTTTTCTTTATCATTTCTCTGATATGATTTTCTCCCTCATTTCCTGCTCCGTAAAGATTGACTTCTATTTTATTTATTATCATGTTTTTATAAGCTTTCTTACATCCATCTAATAAAATATCTAACCCTTTATGATATACAGCATATCTTCCCACGTAAACTAATTTAATGCAATTTTCTGAGAATTTTTCTTTTTTTAAGCTTGGTGTATATATACCATTTCCCATAATAAAACTATCATTTTTAAAATCAGATGACATTTTTTGCTCTATTTCAGATAAATATTGGATAGCTTTAGCCTTTTTTATAAATCTATTAAATAGCACTAAATTTCCAAATACTTTTTTTATTTTTTTTATTTTTTGGGCATCTTTAGTTAAAGAGCCGTGCGGAATTATAATATATGGAATATCTTTTTTTAATATTTTGTTATATATACTTATATATTGTGAAATATATATTCCATGAAAAACAACTAAATCGGGACAGTTAAACGGTTTTGGCAAATTATCAATATTTTTATTAATTTCATTATAGTAAAACACGTTTTTTTCTGACTTTAGTCTCTCTATTGGGGTATTATTGCAATTCAGTAAAGCTACTTTGGCAAATTTGCTTTGGTTTATAAAATGTTCCGGCACAACATTTGATATACCACTTGTTTTATTATTTGTTATTGAACATACATGTAATAAATTCATATATTAATTCCCTTCTATTATTTTAACTATTTGATTATATGTTTTTTTTCTATCAAATTTTTCTTCTGCTAATTTTCTGTTATTGTTTCCTAATTCTTTTCTTAATTTTTTATCTTTTATTAAAATTTCTATTTTATTTGCTATATCTTGTTTGTTGCTATTTTCACAATTATACCCAATATTATATTTTTCTACGAGATTCCTATATTCTAAATTTTCTTGAGTATTTATAACCGGCAATCCAGCTGCTGCATAATCTCCTACTTTGTTTATTATACTTTGTGCAGCACCCCTTGAGATTGGATTAATAGCAATATCACAAGAACATAATGTTCCAACCATTTTTGCATATTCTAATCTACCTAAAAATTCTGCATCAATTTGCTTTTCTCTCGCATAACTTTCAAATTTTTCTTTTAATGGTCCATCTCCCATAATAATAAATTTTAAATTATTTATTCCTTTGTCATTAAGGTATCTAATAGCATCTATTACTATCGGAATATTATAACTATGCCCTAGTGTTCCTATATAAGCTATTCTTACCAAATCATCATCAAATTCAACTTTATTTTTCTTTGCACATTCATCAAAATAGTTTAAGTCAGTACCTAAAAAAACGCTCAAACCCTTTTTTACCTTTTTATTTACTTTCAAAGCCCTATTGCAATATGTTTCAGATACTGCAATTATATCATCTGCACATTTATATATATAGTTAGCTTGTCTTTTCATTGGATAAAAGATTGCGTTACTTAATAATGGAATTTTAAACACCATTTTAAATGCTTCTGGCCATAAATCTTGTATGTCTATTACAAATCTAACACCATTTTTTTCGGCATATTGAGCTACTATTTTTCCAACTGCTAAAGAGGGAATAGCACAATATATAATATCTGGTTTCCTTCTTTTTTCTAAATACTCTTTAATATTTTTTGATAATTTTTTGTGACTATTAAATCTCTTTAGACACACATTTTTAGGATATCCTGGTTCATGGCATGCTGTTATTTTTACTCCATCCAATTTTCCTATCTTATTAAATTTTTCTTTTTTAGTATGATTAAAATCAGATGTAATAATTTCAACATTGTTATTTTTTGACATTGCCAATAATTTTGCAATATAAACAAATCTACTATTATTACTTTCAAAGCATTCAATATCTCTTAAGTATTGTGACACTATAACAATATCCATCTATTTTCACCTTTTTATAAATATTTCTCTTTATCAAAAATCTCTTCTGATTCTAATAATAGTGGTTCTACATCTACATCTCTTAAAAATACATATGGTTTCTCATAATGATAAAATTGATTTCTTACAACATTATCACAATTTCCTTCCTCCATTATTTTTATTGTATCCTCGATTAAGTCAAAACCTGCTTCAGCCATTACGCCTGTATATGCCATATGCCTAATATTAACTTCTGTAACTTTCATTTTGCCATCTTTATCTTCTTTCAAATCAAAAGATAAAATTCCATGGGCTTTTACATTCAACTTTTTTTCTAAATATTTAATACATCTATCGCAGAATTCATTTATTTTGTCTTCATTTAGAAATCTTCCAAAGTGTGTATTTCCAGTAACATGTGATGGTGCAGTACTAGCCATAACATATTCTACACATTCTAATGCAGCACCTTTTACATATTCTCCATTATAATATAACATTTGGTTTGCAAGATGTCTTCCTGTAAGATATTCACTTACTGTAAACTCTGGAATTGTCGAATTTATAAACAGCCAACTTTTATAACTTGATATATCATCTAACTTCAAAGATCCCAAGCCCCCAGTGCCCTCTGTTGCTCTTATCCAACATGGAAATCCTATCTCATTTTCTACGTCTTCATAACGTGGATTTTCCTGTGTAACCTTTATTGTTTTAGGAATAAATTCTGTGCCTTTAAGTAAATCAGCCATTATTGATTTATCCCTTAATGACATTGATAACAATTTACCGCCCATAAAAACTTTACATGGATATTTCCCATTTTTCTCATAGTAATCTCCCCATTCTACGATTTCACTTTCAGGCTGAACAAAAGCGTAATCTATTTCTTTTTCTTTAACTAATTTTTCAATCCAAGGAAAATATTCATTTGATGTACACTTTGGGCATACAAAATATTTATCAAGCAATCCCTTCATAAAAAATCCTATTGCCTTTTTGTTTATATCACATCCAATTAATTTATAATCCGGATGATTTTTTCTTATAATCTTTGCAATTGATCTTGGTGTTAAACCACCTATTCCTGTTATTAATATTGTTTTCATAATTTTTCTCTTTTCTTTATATATTTTCTAATATTATTTTGACTTCTCTCTTCATATCTTTTTCGTCATATCTTTGATCACAAATTAATGATAGTTCATTTGCATACGTCTTGTTTCTAAAATTATTAAAATTTGGCCAATGAATAGGGCAATATACATTATTATCAATTAATTTTTTCCTTATATAGTCTCTGTTTTTTAAAATTATTGGAACAAATAATGGGCAATCCCCATCTTTATAGTTATATAACATTTTTACATTATCATTAAATACAAAATTTTTTTCAATTGTTTTTGAGTTGTCTATTCTTTTTCTTATTATATCTTCTAAATCAATTCTTTTTAATATCTCTAAAGATTCATCATCCATCTTCCTGTTTTTGTAATCAGTTATAAGTTTATTACTTTTATTAAATAAATCTAAAAACATATCTTTACAATCAATATTTTCATTATATATATACTCTCGTTTTAACTGCATTGCTAGTTTTTTACATTTTACCAATTCCTCGTTTATTGTATAATTATCAATATTTTTCTTAAAGTTACAGTTCTTATTAATTGCAATTGCTCCTGTATAAATAGGAAACCATTTTCTTAAACTAGCGATTAAATAATTAGAACTTTCACAATGGCTTTTTTTACAAAAAACTCTATGAGTTATATCTTCTATTACAGCAATATTTTTCATTTTAAATTTTTTTATATAATAATCCATATTTGAATTACTATACCCAAAATATGACATACCAAAAAATATTGAACAGTTAAATTGAACGTCTATATAAAACTTATTATTCATCAAGTCAACATTATAATATTTAATGTTGTATCCCTTATCTATAAATGGTTGTACCATAGAGTTACAGCAATAGTCCGGCATATATACTATTTTTTTATCGTCCTTGATATCTTCTAGCACATAATCTATTGCTGTTCTCCCAGACATCAAGTACTTTACATCAAGTCCTAGATTTTCAAAATATTTTAAATTATCTTTTTTAATCAAGTTTTCACTTTCTATCTTCCAAAACTCGCTACCTATTTCTTTCATTTTGGTACTCCTCTTTCAGCATCGAGTACATTATTAGGTTGTTATATTTTCCATTCTTATATATTGCTTTTCTTTGAATTCCTTCTCTTACAAAACCTATTTTTTCAAATAGTGACATTGAACATTCATTATATTCCAAAATATTAACAAAAATTCTATTCATATTTAATTCTTCAAAGATATATTTAGTTAATAATATTAATGTTTCGTAGCCATACCCTTTTCCTTGAAATTCTTCAAGCAGTTTGACATCAATGGAACTACTTCTATTTTTCCAATCAATTCTACTAATTATCGCTGTTCCGTATGAAATTTTTGGGTTTTCTTTACTTGATATCATATATCTAAAATTACTATCATTTTTTAAATTATTAAACCAAGTAAAATGCTCCATTGATGATATTGGTTTACTCCATCCAACAACATCCTTTGATACATTTTCGTCATTTATCAAAGTTTTTAGCACATTTATGTCTTCGTCTTCGATATTTCGTAGATAAATTTTATCTCCTACTAAATTCATTCTTTTCCCTCCTATAATCATCAAAGTCCTTTGTTTTTCCTGTTCCCCTTACAACTATATTCTCTTTTTTTAAAACTTTTTTTATTGTCATTAATATAATTTTAAAATCCTCTTTAAAAGAAACATTTTTTTTATATTGCAAATCAAAGCTAAATCTTTCTTCCCATTGTAGGGCATTTCTCCCATTTACTTGTGCTAGCCCTGTTAGTCCTGGTCTTACATCATGCCTATGTTTTTCTTCTTCTGTATAGTATGGCAAATATTCTACTAATAATGGCCTTGGTCCTACTATTGCCATATCCCCTTTTATTATATTTATTAGTTCTGGTAGCTCGTCTAAGCTTGTGCTTCTTAAAAATTTTCCAAATTTTGTTAGTCTATACTCGTCCGGTAATAGGTTTCCGTCTATATCTCTTTTATCTGTCATTGTTCTAAATTTGTATAGTGTAAATACTTTTTCGTTTTTCCCTGGTCTTTTTTGTTTGAATATTATAGGACTTCCTAGGTTTATTCTTACTAATATTCCAATAATTATCATTAATGGCATTAATACTATTAATGCCATTAGACTTAATATTAAGTCTAATGTTCGTTTTATGTATTTTGCGTACATTATGTTCTCCCCTTTTGGTTTTAATGACCCTATCTACTAACACTATTCAAAGCATTTTTTTATTATATCTATTACTCTTTCTTGTTCTTCTTTTGTCATTTTTGTATCTGATGGTAAGCATACTCCTCTATTAAATAAATCTTCCGCTACTGATGTTCCATTACTATTAATTGTTATAAAATCATAATCTTTAAATACTGGTTGTAAATGCATTGGTTTCCATACTGGTCTTGAATCTATATTTTCTTTTTCTAATGCTTCTATTATATCTAGTGGTTGTACCTTTGAATTTTCATCAATTAACATTGCTGATAGCCAATGGTTTGGCTTTGTATTTTCTGTCATTGGTTGCATTGTTATTTCTTTTATTGTTTCTAATTCTTTTTTATAGGTGTTATATATTTCTGTTTTCTTTGCTATTCTATCATCTAAAACTTTTAACTGTCCTCTACCTATTCCTGCACAAATGTTACTCATTCTGTAGTTATATCCTATTTCTTTATGTTCGTAATGTCTTACAGGTTCTTTACTCTGAGTTGCCCAAAATCTTACTTTTTTTATTTTTTCTTCATTATTAGAAACTAACATTCCGCCTCCACTTGTTGTTATTATTTTGTTTCCATTAAATGAAATTGCTCCATATTCTCCAAAAGTTCCCGTTTGTTTGCCTTTATATGTTGCTCCCAAACTTTCTGCTGCATCCTCCAACAAAGGTACATTATGTTCTTTACAAATTTTTGTTATTTCATTCATTTTAGCTGGTGTTCCATATAAATGTACAACAACTACTGCTTTTGGATTTGGATATTTTTCAAATGCTTTTTCTAATGCTTTGGGATCCATGTTCCAAGTTTCATATTCACTATCTATAAATACTGGTCTTGCATTTTGATATATTATTGGATTGCACGTTGCTGAAAAAGTTAATGATGAACAAAATACTATATCGCCTTGTTGTACTTCTAAAGCTTTTAATCCCATATGTATTGCAGCAGTTCCTGCTGATAATGCTGCTCCTGTTTTTGCTCCGATATATTTGGCTATTTCTTCTTCAAATTTATTTACATTTTCCCCTAATGGTGCTATCCAATTTGTATCAAATGCCTCCTTTATATACTGTTGTTCGTAACCTTCATCAGACATATGTGGTGAAGCTAATAATATTCTCTTTTTCATTTTTTCCTCCTATACAGTTGCTTTTATATTTTTGCTTTCTGTATTATTAATTTTTTCTATTGTATCTTTAATTATTTCTAGACTTGATTTATTTTCTATTTCATGTTTTTCTACTTTTAGGTTTATTTCTTCCGGTTCCTTATATGTTGGTACTACCTGCTTCATAGTATCTTTTATTTTATTTACACTAATATTTTCATTCTGTATTATTTCTTCTAATTTTCCTAGTTTTTTTAACATTTGTTCATAAGTTATGTCTGATGGTTTTCCTATAAATATTTTATTATGTGCTGTTGTTTGTAGTCCCTCTTCTGACATTAGCAGTTCTTCATAAAGTTTTTCTCCGGGTCTTAAACCTGTAATTTCTATTGGTATATCTACATTAGGCTCTAGTCCAGATAATTTTATTAAACTTACGGCTAAATCGTATATTTTTACTGGCTCTCCCATATCTAATACAAATATTTCTCCACCTTTTGCATAACTCATTGCTTGAAGCACTAGACTTACTGCCTCTGGTATTGTCATAAAAAATCTTGTTATTTCTTTATGTGTAACTGTTACTGGTCCACCTGCTGATATTTGTTTTTTAAATAGTGGTAATACAGATCCATTACTTCCTAGTACATTTCCAAACCTTACTGCTGCAAATTCTGTTTTACTTTTTTGGTTAAATGCTTGTATTATCATTTCACACATTCTTTTTGTTGCTCCCATTATATTTGTTGGATTTACCGCTTTATCTGTTGATATTAATATGAATCTTTTTACACTATATTTGTCTGCATAATTTGCTACATTGTATGTTCCAAACACATTGTTTTTTATGGCTTCTAATGGGCTTACCTCCATAAGTGGTACATGTTTATGGGCTGCAGCATGGAATACCAAGTATGGATTATATTTTTTAAACACTTGCTCTAGTCTTTTTTTATCTCTAACACTTCCCACAATAGCCACAATTTCGAATTTTTCATCATAATGGTTCTGTTTTAATTCCATTTCTATGTTATATAAATTATTTTCATATATATCAAATATTATTAATCTGCTTGGATTAAATTTTGCAATTTGCCTACATAATTCTGAACCTATAGAACCCCCTCCACCTGTTACTAATATGGATTTTCCTTTAATTAGTTCACCTATATTTTCGTTAGCTAAGGTTATTGGTTCTCTGCCTAATAAATCTTCTATTTCTACGTCTCTTAAATTTTGTAATAAACTTTTATTTTTGATTATATCTGCTACGCTTGGTAGTACTCTTATTTTTACACCTGTTTCTTGACATATATTTAATATTTCTTTTTTATTTTTATTGTCTATATTACTAATTGAAAAGAATATTACATCTACTTTGTATTGTTTGCATATTTCTGCTATATCATCTCTATTACCTAATATCTTTATTCCTGATATTGCATAATTCATTTTGTTTGGATTATCATCAATTAAACCTACTATATTGTAATAGCCTTTCATTGTATTTTTTACAGTTTTTATTATTTCGTTTGCCGCTTCTCCTGCTCCTATTATTAAGAGATTTTTTCTTTCTGTTCTTTCTTTTTCTATCGGATTTATTTCATTTAATAAAAATCTTATAATTACTCTATATGATACTATTGCTACTGCTATTAAAATTGTTGCAAACACTATTTCTTTATATCCCATTAATGGTGCTTTAAATAAAAACTTTATTAATATAACTATTGCACCTGAAAATATTGATAAGCCTATATACTTTATATAATCTATTCCATTTTCAAATCTTGTTATATTTCTATACACATCTAAGATATTAAATGTAATTAAATATACAAATAAGGATAACACTACTGTATTATATAATAGTTGTACATACTGCAATTTTTCTATATGATTATTCACCAATAAAAATGCACTAATTATATATGAAATATTTATTATCATAATATCTATTATATATAATATCATCGCTCTGTACTTTCTAATTAGTTTCATATGTTCCCCCTGTTTTTATCTATACCCCGTTTTTTGAATAATCTTTTCGCTTATTTCTTTTATTTTGTCTGTTACTTTGTAATCTTCCTCTCCAAATAATTCTTTGTGTAATTCTACTACATTTTGTTCTAATGTTATTGGTGGTCCATACCATACTCCGTTTAATGTTATTCCTTGTGTTTTATATGGCCATCCTTTACTTTCTACTATTTTGTATGAAGCTACTGTTGGTATTAATGAAAGTATTTCTTTTGTTTCTATGTTTGTATATATATGTGGTAATAGTTTGTCTGCTAATTTATTTAGTTCCATTATGCTCATTGTTTTTGCTTTTTCAAATACAGCTATAATTACTTTTCTCATTCTTTCTGTTCTAGCATAGTCATTATCTATTTTTCTTATTCTGGCATAAGCAAGTGCTTGGGCTCCTGTTAGTTCATATGTTCCGCCTTCTACTATTCCTGGAATTTGTGTTGCTTCTGCATCTGTTACTGTCATTTCTATTCCACCTATTGCATCTATTATTTCTTGTGTTGAGGTAAAATTTACTGTTGCAAACTCTGTTATGTTTAAGTCTAAGTTAGTGTTTAGTGTGCTCATAGATAAAGCTGGCCCTCCGTAGGCATATGCATGGTTTACTTTATCTAGCCCATAATTGGGGATCTCCAAATATGTGTCTCTATATACCGATACTAATTTAATTTCTTTTGTTTTTTGATTTATACTTGCTATTATTATACAATCCGAGCGACTTCCTTCATATGTTCCTGTGGTATCTATGCCAAATAAAGCAATATTTCTATATTCTGCTAAATTTTCCTCTACACCTTCGGTTACTTGTACTTCTCCTGGTTTTATTACTACGCGGTTTACTTTATTTAGTTTATTTACTACGTATATTCCAATTACGGCTAATATTACAACTATTATTATCAATATTATTAATAAAGCTTTTAAAATTTTTTTCATATGTTCCCCTCTTTTGACTAAGTTCTTTCATTTATTATGATATATCAAGGGTCGAATAAAGTCAATAAATATCATATAATTTATTTTGTTAAATTTTGTATGCTGTTAATTCTCAATGGAGACGAAAATTTTCCCTGTGCAATAAAAAAATACACCTATTGCTAAGTGTATTTTGGTGCACCAGGAGGAATTCGAATCCCCGACCTCTCGGTTCGTAGCCGAGTGCTCTATCCAGCTAAGCTACTGGTGCATAAAATTTAAACTTTATTTAGTATATCATAAATAAGTGAAGAAAACAATATAGTTTAACTATATTGTTTATTATACTTTTATTTCTTGCTTTTTTCAATAGTTTTATATTCTTTTTTATTGATTATTTTTTTATATTATGAAATAATGATATATAAGGAGGCTCTTATGAAAAAAATAGTAAAGTTTTTTCTATTATTAATATTTATTTTTGCAATTAGTTGCTTTGGACATTCTGTTGAAGCAAATTCTATTAAATCTATTTCGATGGATATTTATGTAGATAAAAATGGAAATGCAAAAGTTACGGAGGTATGGAATTGCGATGCTAACCAAGGAACAGAAGTATATCATCCTTATTATAATTTAGGTGAGTCAGAAATACAAAATTTTTCTGTTAGCGAAGGTTCCACTTCTTATAGCGTTTTAAGTTCTTGGCATACTTCTGCTAGTTTTTCTGAAAAAGCTTATAAATGTGGAATCAACTATATTGAAGATGGTGTTGAATTATGTTGGGGAATAAGCAAATATGGCAAGCATACATATACTGTTAATTATGAAATTACAAATTTTGTTTCTTCTTTAACAGATTCTCAAATGATTTATTGGACCTTAATCCCTCATAATTTTTCTAATGAAATTGGTAAGGCATATATAAAGATACATACAGATTTTAACATTCCTAATACTGTTGATGTTTGGGGATATGGTAATTATGGTGGTACTGCTTATGTGTATGATGGATATATTGAGATGCAGTCAGATGGAGTTCTCCAAGAAGATGAATATATGACTATACTGGTTAAGTTTCCTTTAGGTACATTTAACACTTCAAATACTTTAAATAATGACTTCCAATATTACTATAATATGGCACAAGAAGGAAGTACGGCATATGTTAGCTCATCTACAAGTTATTTTTTTGATTTTATTTTGCCAATTTTAGTAGGAGTTGTTATAGGTATTATTTGTATAGTCGCGGTCATTGCTATTTATTGTGAAACTCCTAGGTATAATTTCAAATTATCAAAAGATGAGAAGAAAAGTATTCCTTATTTTAGAGACATTCCTTGCAAGGGTGATTTACTTAGAGCTTATTATATTGCTAGCAAATACAAGCTTTTCAAAAACAAAACAGATATATTAGGTGCATTTATTTTGAAATGGCTAAAAGATGGTTTAGTTCGCATAGAGCAAAAAGAAACCGGACTTATATTAAAAAAAGATAATTCTGTTATAGTTTTTAATAAAACTGGTGATAATTTATTTACTAATCAATATGAACAACAAATGTTTAATATAATGTACAAAGCTAGTAAAGATGGTATTTTAGAAAATAAAGAATTTGAACGTTGGTGTCAGAATAATTACTCTACAATTCTTAATTTATTTGATAAAATAATAGATAAAGAGCAGCAAAAATGTATTAACGATGGACTTATTTCTGTAGAAACTGTAAAATCTTTTAAGTTTTTTACACGTAAGGAATATAATGCAACATCTGAGTTAAAAGAACAAGTTATACAACTTATGGGATTAAAACAATATTTAAATGATTATACTCTCATAAAAGATAGGGAGGCCATTGAGGTCCATTTATTTGAAGAATATTTGATATATGCTCAAATGCTTGGAATTGCAAAAAAAGTTGCTAAACAATTTAAAGATTTATATCCAGAAGTAATTGAACAATCTTGTTACAATTCATATGATAATATTATTTTTATCAACATGTGTGCAAGTCATGGTATAGCAGAAGCAAATTCTGCTAAAGCTCGTGCAGAAAGCTATTCGTCTGGTGGAGGCGGATTCTCATCCGGTGGAGGCGGTGGTGGTTCCTTCGGCGGTGGTGGAGGCGGCGGTGGTTTCCGCTAAGTAAATAGCACTGTTTAAAAAATGGGAATCGACTTGTTAAAAATAGAAATGGTACTTATATATTACCATTTCTATTTTTATTTATTTTAACTTTTTTTAATTTAAGTATTGCCAAACGTTTTCTTTTGTGCTATATTATATAAGTAGCTTATATATCGAGGTGTAGCGCAGTTGGTAGCGCGCGTGGTTTGGGACCATGAGGTCGCAGGTTCGATCCCTGTCACCTCGACCATTTAAGAGAGTTTTTAGACTCTCTTATTTTTATGCCAAAGGGGACGGGGAATTTTGGCACACTTTTATTCTTTATTATATTCTCTTCTAAGTTTTTCTCTATTTATATTAATAGTTTTTGAGATTGTTCTAAATGCAATATTATGCTTCTTTAATATTTCTGTTAACTTTTTAAGCTCTACTTTATTTTCTCTTACTTCTTCCATTTTTATTTTTTTCTTCTTTAAAAACTCTTTTACTAGTTTTTCGCATAAAATTTCTTTATCTTCTTCTATATCTATAAAAACATATTCTCCATCATCTATAAAATCTATTTTTTTGTAATTTGAAAATTCATATTCTTCTGGATTTTTACATATTTCTGCTTTTACCGGATTGTCATAAATGTATTTGACACAGTTGTATAATTGTTTTTCACTATATATTCCCTCTGCTTTATATCTGTCACGGAACACATACCCTACCCTTTTATATTTTTTGTTATAATACTGACCAAATCTAGTGTTTAAGCAATGCATATATCTACTTAAATTTTCTACACTTGCTGTTTCTAATAACATATGTACATGGTTATTCATTATGCAATATGCAATGATTTTTACATTGTACTTGTCTTTTATTTCATACATGTTTTTTATATAAAATTTTATATCTATTGAATCTTCAAATATAAAATTTTTATTTATTCCTTGTGACATAACATGAAAAAAAGATGTTTTTAAATAGTTTCTTGGAAATCTAGGCATAAGAATTTTGCCTCCTTAGAATTAAAATTAAAAAATATGATATAAATCTTAATAATTTATATCATACTTATTTTAATTAATTTGTCGAAATTTGGATTTAACTTAAAAAAATTTTAATATGTGCCAAAATTCCCCGTCCCTTTTGGCACATTCTATTTTATATTTGAATGTCTGTGTCACTACTTTTAAAAACTCTGCTGAGGCATAGCTACTATGCTCTCTACTTGCCCATAATACTCTTTGTATATTCATCTATTGCAGTATATTGATAATATCTTTCTCCTATTTTTTTTAATTCTTCACTCATACATTCCCTTGGTACATATTTTACATCTATTTGTACTCTTTCCCCAGGATGTGTCATTTGCTGATATGGTTTAGGAATATATTTCTTCTTTTTACTAGGTGCTTTATTATATATTCCTAATCTCTGCATTACTCTATATAGGCTTGTTATACTTCTTGTATATCCATTTTTCATTAATTTTACCCATAAAACAACTAATCCTGCATCTTTATTCTGAGCCTTATATTTCTTTATCATCATTATTTCTTCTTTTGTATGTTGATTTGGATGAGAATGTGGCTTTCTTGATTTACTTACTAATGATTTTCTTGTTCCATCATATTTTTTTATCCATCTGTATGTTGTTTTTCGATGTTGTTTATACCTTTTAGCTGCTTCTGTTACTCCATGTTTTAAAGAATATTCAACTACTGATTGCTTAAATATTATATCTTGTGTTATACTATTCATAGGAAATACCTTCTTTCGATATTAGTTTTTGTGCTTAAAAACATTATATCATATTGGTATTTCCTTTTTTATATTTTAGTGTGACATATCTATTGTAAACTAATATCTAACATTTAATTTTTTAAGCATAATTTCAGTACTTAGTGCAATTTCTTGTGGGTTCATATGATGCTTAATATTTTTCATTTCTATAAGTTCAATTTCTGGTTTATTTTTAATAAATTTATAAGTATCTTCTATTAGTGCAGTATCATCTTGTTCTCCTTGAAGTATTAAAATTTTTCTTTTTTCTTTATAATTATCATATAAGTTATGCTTCACTAAATCTTCATAAAATGAATATGGTACTTCTAATTTACCCTCATGTCCAGCTTTAGCTGTTCCACTTTTTTTATATTGTTCAAATGGTTCCTTTAATAATGATTGAACTAAAATATCTTTCATATTAAAGGCTGGGGATCTTAACACTATATTATCATAATTTGAAGGATCTCCTATAAGTTTATTCATCAAAATATATGCCCCAAAACTAATAGCATAAAAAGATATGTTAATATCATTTTTATGCTTCTCTTTCACATATTCAACTACAGAATTAATATATGAGATGCATACATCTACATTTAATTTATCTGCTCCTTGCACACTATCTATATGTCCTGGAAAGTCAAATGAAACAGATGAAATTCCAGATTCTAAAAGCTTATTTGCTACTATTCTTACTGAATCACTTCCTTTTCCACTACAAAAACCATGACAAAATATAAAGAAACTGTTACTTTTATTATTTGAGTCTTCAAAAAATAGTTTTGCCTTTATATTGCAATTTTCTATTTTATTATATATATCTATATTTTTTTCCATTTTCCACTCCTTATTTTGTATTCTTAAGTAACTTAAGAACCTTATCAACTAAATCCCGATTTTCTTTATCTTACCTATAATAATTATATCCGATAATTCTTGACTCGGCATTTTACTTTCAATTTTACTATTAGTATATGTGCAAAGTGTGCCAAAATTCCCCGTCCCTTTTGGCACTTTTGGGCATTTTTTATAATTCTGATACTCTTAAATGCAGTTCTCTTAATTGTTCTGTTGTTACTATTCCAGGTGCACCCATCATTAAATCCTCTGCTTTGCTACTTAGGGGAAATGCAATAACTTCTCTGATAGATTTGCTATTTGTTAATATCATCAACATTCTATCTACTCCTGGTGCAATTCCTGCATGGGGAGGTGCTCCAAATTGAAATGCTGAAAACATTGCAGTAAATTTTTCTTCAATATATTTTTTATTATATCCTACTTTTTCAAATGCTTTTATCATTATTTCAGGGTCATGGTTTCTAACTGCTCCTGAAGCTAATTCTACTCCATTGCATACTAAATCGTACTGATATGCAAGTATTGATAAAGGATCTTCCGTGTCTAATATTTCCATTCCTCCTTGTGGCATTGAAAATGGGTTATGACAAAATGTTAATTTTCCTCTTTCATCATACTCATACATAGGGAAGTCTGTTATCCAACAAAATTCTATTTTATTTTCATCTATTAAACCTAGTCTTTTACCTAATTCATCTCTAATACTCCCTGCTAATTTATCAACTACTTTAGGATATTCTGCAATAAAAAATAAACAATCTCCTTCTTTTGAATCTGTTCTTTTTAGCATTTCTAATTTAGCTTTTTCTGGAATAAATTTAGCAATTGGCCCTTGTAGAGTTAAATCATCCATAATTCTAAGCCATGCCAATCCTTTAGCTTTTAAATCTTTTATTGCATAATCTGTCATCTCTTCAAAGAAGCTTCTTGGTTGGTCTTTGACATCATGTGTTGCAATTATTCTTACCATTTGTCCTGCAAATGCTTTTAAGTCAATATTTTTAAATAAATCTGTTACATCCACAATTTCTAATGGGTTTCTTAAATCTGGTTTATCACTTCCATATTTAGACATAGCTTGTTTGTAACTAATCCTCTTAAATGGATATTTTGAAATTTCTTTATCAGAAAATTTTTTAAATGTCTCATACATTACTGGCTCCATTACTTCGAAAACATCTTCTTGCGTACTATATGCCATTTCTATATCTAATTGATAAAATTCTCCTGCTACTCTATCTGCTCTTGCATCTTCATCTCTAAAACATGGTGCTATTTGAAAATACTTATCTATACCTGCCACCATTAACAATTGCTTAAATTGTTGTGGCGCTTGAGGAAGGGCATAAAATTTCCCTTTATGCAATCTACTTGGTACTAAATAATCTCTTGCTCCTTCTGGCGATGATGCTGTTAATATTGGTGTCTGAACCTCTAAAAAATCTTTTCCTATCATTTGTTCCCTTAAAAATTGAATTACTTTAGCTCTTAATTGTAAATTACTTCTTATTTTTTCTGACCTTAAATCTAAATATCTATATTTTAATCTTAAATCTTCTCTTACCGGTGTATCTCCACCTATTTCAAATGGTAAAGCTTTCGTTCTTTTTCCTAATATTTTTATTTCTTCAATATAAATTTCTACTTTACCTGTCTTTAATTTTAAGTTAATTGTATCTTCAGATCTTTCTCTTACTATTCCATAAACTGTGACTACTGATTGTGTTGGAATATGTGAAATTACATCTACATCTTTACTTTCCGCAGATGTAACTACTTGCACTATTCCATACATATCTCGTATGTCCAAAAATACTAATCCTCCTAAATCTCGAATTGTTTCTACGAATCCTGCAATTCGTACTTTTTGTCCAATGTCTTTTGTTGTAATTTCATCACAATAATGTGTTCTGTACTCTTTCATTTCTATTCCTCCTTCAATAGCAGTGGCAATTTTAGGGTACAAAAAATCGCCCACTGCTTAGCATTGCAGGGACGAATATATATTAATATCCGCGGTACCACCCAGATTGAAAGTTTTATTCTTTCCACTCTTTAAAAATTATTCTGCTCCAACGTGTTTCGGTTATGTACGTTTTCTAAAAGGGCTTTCAACCGCTGACCCTTACTCTCTACTAGTAACCTTTACAGCCTTTCATCTTCATCACAAAATAATTTTTATAATAATCATCTCAAATTATTATTGTCACTATTATCAGAATTATCCATAGTAATCACCTTCCTTTAACATATTTCTATTATAGCATCATATTCTTATTGAGTCAAACTTATTTTTTGCTTTTCATTTAAAATTTTTGTTCTTTATACCATTTTGAGAATTGTTTCATTGAATCTACTGATTCATATTTTATTCTACCTGCTCTTTCCTCTTCTGTCATTTGGGCCAATGTTTTATCATATCCGTATGGTTTAAATATATACCATAAATCAGACCATTTTTTATCTGTATCATTTCCTAACATTTTTTCAGTTAAAGTTCCTTCATGTTTTCCCATAAATTGATGTAACTCTTTTCCATCGTAATAAGATAAACATTCTGTAAATCTGCAAGTTCTGTTTTCTTTTCCTTCCATCAATTTTAGTAGTCCATTTATTCCTATTGTATCTAATGCAAAATTTACAAAAGCTCTAGGAAAGCCATTTAATTCATCTATCCAAAATCCACAATCTAGAGAAATGCATGGCTTATTTACTAATTTATAGGCTTCCATTACTTTATACTTTGATATATATTTTATATCATCACTTCTAGGTTCTTCTAGTTCATATTCAAAAACTTTAAAAGTTACTCCTTCTAATTGCTTATTAGCTGATGCTATTTTTCCTTTATTATGTGTTACAAAAACTATTTCATTCATTGATTTTTTCTCCTATTAATTATTATATTTTCATTTCTCTCTAAAATAATTTTATTAAAAAAGATCTATTTTATAAAGGCGGAGATTGTCAAAATCTCCGTCTCCATTGACATTATTTTAAAAGTTCTTTTTCTATTTCTGATAGTTTTTTATCTGCATCTTCCATATTTTTGCCTTTTACTCCAATATAGAATTTTATTTTTGGTTCTGTACCTGAAGGTCTAATTGCACACCAAGCATCATCATTTAGTTCATAATATAGTACATTAGATTTTGCTGTATTAGTTTTTTCTTCTTTTCCTGTAAGTGTGTTTATTATTTTACCTGTTTGGTAATCTCTTACTGCCTCTACGTTATATCCTCCCATAGTTTCTGGTGGATTATTTCTCATATTTTCCATCATTTGCTTTATTTTTATTTCGCCTTCAATTCCTTTTAATGAAATAGAAAATTGTTTTTCTTTATAATATCCATATCTTTCATACATTTTGTTTATTTCATCCCATAATGTCATATGCTGTTTCTTATAATAAGCCACCATTTCACATAGTATCATTACTGCAACTATTCCATCCTTATCCCTTGCATGTGTTCCTATTATGCATCCATAGCTTTCTTCATATGAAAATAGACAATTATAATTATTATTATTTTCTTCAAATCCTCTAATTATTTTTGCTATGTTTTTAAATCCTGTTAATGTTTCAAATAGCTTTACACCATAGTAGTCACAAATTGCATCTGTTAAATTAGATGAAACTATTGTCTTTATAACAGCACTATTAGCAGTTAATTGTCCTTTTTCATGTTTTTGTGATAGTATATACTCTGCTATTAAATTTCCTGTCATGTTTCCATTAAATTGTATATATTCTCCTGTTTTTGTGTCTTTTACATAAACACCTAATCTATCTGCATCTGGATCATTTGCCATTACTATATCTGCATCAACTTTTTTAGCAAGTTCTAATGATAATTTAAATGCTTTCCCATCTTCAGGATTTGGATAATCTACTGTTGGAAAATTTCCATCTGGTTCTTCTTGCTCTTTTACAACATATACATTTTCAAATCCAATCTCTTTAAGAATCCTTTTTACTAGTGTTCCTCCTGTTCCATGTAGTGGTGTATATACTATCTTTATATCTTTTCGCATTTCATTAATTGCATCTTTATTAATAATTAATTTTTTTAATTCTTCAATATATCTATCATCTATTTCGTTACCGATAACATTGTATAATCCTTGTTGTATTGCATTTTCTTTATTCATTGTTTTTATAGATGATAAATCTGTTATATTGTTTACTTCTTGTATTATTTCTGCATCTATTGGCTCTACAATCTGTGCGCCATCATCCCAATATACTTTATATCCATTATATTCTGGTGGATTATGGCTTGCTGTTATAACTATTCCAGAAATACATCCCAATTCTCTTACGGCAAATGATAATTCTGGTGTTGGCCTTAATGTTTCAAATTTATATGTTTTAATTCCATTAGCATTTAAACATAATGCTGTTTCTTCACTAAATATATCTGACATTCTCCTAGAGTCATATGCAATTGCAACACCTTTATCTTGTCCGCCTTTTTTTATTATATAATTTGCTAATCCTTGTGTTGCCTTTGTAACAGTATATTTATTCATTCTGTTCGTTCCAACTCCAATAATACCTCTTAACCCTGCTGTACCAAATTCTAAATCTTTATAAAATCTTTCTTTTATTTCTTCTTCATTTCCTTCTATTGCTTTTAATTCTTTTTTTGATTTTTCATCTATAACTGGGTCTGCTAACCATTTGTTATATTTTTGTATATATTCTTCCATTTTTTGTTTTCTTCCTTTCATTAGTTATTTGCAAAATAATCTTTATATAATTTTCTTGCTGTTTCTGGACTATCAACTCCTTCTGCGTTTTTTACAGGTGCAAATTCCTCTTCTCTTTTAACTCTCATAACCAACATTTCTGGTATAGATGAAAATGCATCAAAGATAAATGCTTCAAACTTATACGCGTTTGGCTCTGTTGGACTTATAATATTTCCTTTTTCATCCATGTATGTTGCCTTTTTGAATGCCACATGATATGGTAGTTTATTCTTAGCTAATTCTTCCAATATTTTTATGTTAAATTGATTGCAAAGAATATGTGACTCTCCAAATAGCAACTCTCCTTTTTCATCAACAGCTTCTGCTAATTCATTAGATATTTCCGAATATTCTATAACACTTGGTTTTCCATCTTTTTTGCAGAAAACTCCTACCTTTTCATGTGGATTTGCTTTTACTACACTTTTTCCTGCTGCTAATACATTTCTTTCTATTGATAAACCTATTAATACAGGATCTACCATTTTTACTAAAACATTATCTACTCCTCCGATAAATACCCATTCAATTCCTTTATTTTGCATTTCATATATAATACCATTTTTTCTCATTGCCTCAAAAATAGCACCATGTCCTGCTCCTGCTTGTTTTATCAATCCTTCTTCATTTAATAATATTTTACCTTCTGTATTAATCATAGGCATTTCACCCTGAATAAAAAATTTTACTGCTTCTTTAGGATAATCAAAATAATTGTTTTTTTCAAAGAATTCAACTGTTTCATCATTGTTTTCATCACTTGTCATGATATACCATGGAACGACAACTCCGTATTTTTTTCTTGCTAATTTCAAAGTATCACATAGTATCTCAAAAATAGATTTATGTGAGTCTAGTCCTAAGTCAAAGGTTCCCTTTGGTCCATTATGTCCCAATCTAGTTCCTTGTCCTCCTGCCATTGTCACAGCTGCCAATTTTCCTTTTTTAATTTGCTCTATTCCTATTTCTGAATATTTTTGGATTTCTTCGTTTGAAAGTTTTGCTTTGTCCACATGCTCAATTGGTTCTATTTTACAATTTTCGAATTTAATTTTATGTTTTGTTTGTTCATATAACTTTGAAATTTCACCAAAATCTATTGTTAATATATCATTTAATAATCTGTTTTTATCCTCGTTTGATAATTTTTCATAATTGCTTAGTAAATGTTCTTGTCCATATTTTTTAAGAATTTCCTTTGTGGCCAAAAGTTTCTCTTCCATATTATTTCACTTTCCTTTCTTCTTTTCTTTTTTCTTTTCATATTCTATATCATAAAAATATTTTAGTCAATTGCCTTTTCTAATATTAGTCTAGCTAGTAGCTTCTTCGATTTTTCCTTCTTTTTTATAATCCTCAAATACTTCGTCTATTCTTTTTTCTCCTGATGTGTTTATTATTCTATCGTGTGAATCTAATATTTCTGTTATATTATAGTTAAAGTCCGTTATTTCATAACAATTTATAATTTTTATTTCTTGTTTTACTTTTGTATTTTTTTTCAACCATTTATCAATATGTTTATTTACAACATCTATAAAGTTTTTTCTTCCATTTACTAATATAATATATTTTTCATCACTTTTTGCAATTATATTTAATTTAGAACCTACTTCGGTATATTTTTGTGCTACACTTTGTTTCCAGTTAATCTCCAATATGTCTTCTTCATTTTTTAAATTCAATTTTTTAATTAATGTTTTTATGTTTTCTTCAATACTATTTTCTAATATAGTAATCATCTTATAGTTATTCTCTATTTCTTTGCTTATGTAAGGAAGGATCATTGTTGTTAAATGCCATTCATTTATACAAAATCCACATAATTTTTTTATATTATTCATATAATTTTCATTCCTTTCGGGCATAAGTTTCTTGTTTTTTCTTTTGTCTTTCTTGGTAAATTTTACCATTTTATCTTTTTTAAGTCAACTTATTTTCTAAACAATCGTACACTTTATTTCGACATACATTTTTCTTGGAATTTATGTATAATTTTTTTTATTTAGTTAATAATTTTACTATACATACTATTTTTTCAAATGGAGGTTTTTTATGAAAAAATTTTTTACAAATGCAAATTTAAAAAGATTTTTGGTTCTAATTGTATTATTTAGTATATATGTTTTTATTTGTGCTTTCTCATATGCAAATGCTGTATCTACTAATATTGCTGATAGTGTATTTAGATTACACGTTATTGCAAATAGTGATACTGAAGAAGACCAGAATTTAAAATATTTAGTAAGAGATGCTTTAATAGAATATATGAATTCTATTTCTAATAAATGTACTAGTAGAAAAGAAGCTATTTCAATTGCCGAGTCACATCAAGATGATTTTTATACAATTGCACATCAAATAATTAGTGACAATGGATATAATTATGATGTAAATATTAATATAGGGAATTTTGCTTTTCCTACTAAAAATTATGGTGATATTTCATTACCTGCTGGCTACTATGATGCTTTAAGAGTGGAAATAGGAAATGCCAATGGACAAAATTGGTGGTGTGTAATGTTTCCTCCTCTTTGTTTTGTAGATGTTAGTAGTGTAATAGTTTCGGAAGATTCTAAAGAAACTATTAAAAATAATTTGCCTAACGAAGAATATAATTTAGTTACTAACACACAAAATGCAGATGTAAAATTCAAATTTAAATTATTAGAATTTTTTCAAAATATCAAGTTAGCTAATAATTAAATAAGTATCTTGTAAAAATAAATAATTTATGTTATAAATAGAGATAGAGTTTTTACTCTATCTTTATTTATTGGAGGGAATACATTGGATAAGTTTGTTATAAAAGGAGGCACACGCCTAAAGGGAGATGTAACAATAAGCGGTGCAAAAAACGCTGCAGTTGCTATCTTACCTGCTACATTATTAGTGAATGGAATTTGTACTATTGAAAATTTGCCAAATATAAGTGATGTTAAAATTTTTTGTGAAATATTAAGTACACTTGGTGCTAAAATCACTTGGAATACCCCAAATGAAATTACCATAGATACAAGAAATATAGATTGTACAAATGCACCATTAGAAATGACAAGTAAATTTAGAGCTTCTTATTATTTATTAGGTGCTCTACTTGGTAGATGCGGTTGTGCTGAAGTTGGTATCCCTGGTGGATGTAATTTGGGAGCAAGACCAATAGATCAACATATAAAAGGCTTTGAAGCACTAGGTGCTAAAGTAGATGTGGGTCAAGGTAAAATTTCTGCAAAAGTCAAGAAACTAGTTGGCACTTCTATTTACATGGACATTGTCTCTGTTGGTGCAACTATTAATATAATGTTAGCAAGTGTATTAGCAGAAGGTACTACCACTATAGATAATGCCGCTAAAGAGCCTCATATTGTTGACGTTGCTAACTTTTTAAATTCTATGGGAGCAGATATTCGTGGTGCTGGAACAGATGTTATAAAAATAAATGGAGTAAAGGAATTAGTAAAAAATGGCTCTTACTCTGTTGTTCCTGATCAGATTGAGGCAGGTACCTTTATGCTTGCTGCCGTAGCTTCTAAAGGAGATATATTAATAAAAAACTGTATCCCTGAACATTTAGATTGTGTTACTGCTAAAATTTTGGAAATAGGTGGATGCGTTGAAGATTTAGGAGACTCTATAAGAGTGTATTGTAATAGAAGACCTTCTAAAGCAACTGTTAAAACACTACCTTACCCTGGTTTTCCTACAGATTTGCAACCGCAAATGGGTGTAGTTCTTTCTATCGCTGATGGTACAAGTATAATAAATGAAAGTATATGGGAATCTAGATTTCAATATACAAATGAATTAAATAAAATGGGAGCTAAAATTACAGCTCAAGGTAAATCTGCTTTTTTTGAAGGAGTAAAAGAATTATCTGGATCTCCTGTTTATGCAACTGACTTAAGAGCAGGATCAGCATTGATAATTGCTGGAATTATTGCTAAAGGTGAAACACAGATATTTAATATTGAGCATATAGATAGAGGCTATGAAAATATTGAGCAAAAATTTAGAAATTTAGGTGCTAATATTCAAAGAGTTTCAGAATAGAGCAAAGGAAGAAGAAAATTATGTTTAGATTTTGCAGTTTATATAGTGGCAGTACTGGAAATAGTTTATATGTAGAAACACCAAATACTAAAATTTTAATAGATGCAGGTGAAAGTGCAAAAAAGATTGTTTCTGCACTTTCTAATATTGAAGTTGATATAACTGAAATTAATGCTATTTTAGTTACCCATGAACATTCTGACCATATAAAAGGTCTAGGTACACTTTCTAAAAAATATAATATACCTGTATATGCCAATAAAGGCACTTGGCAAGCTATGCCTGACCAAAGTATAAAAATAGAATTAGCTAATCAAAAGCTTTTTAATTCTAATACAAATTTTACTATTGGTGACTTAAAAATATTTCCATTTAGCATTCCGCATGATGCAGCTGAGCCTTGTGGATTTAATATTTATTATAGCAATAACAAAATTAGTATTGCTACAGATTTAGGGCATATAGACTCTAATATAATTAGTAAATTAGAAAATAGTTCATTTATACTACTAGAATCTAACTATGATCCAGAAATATTAAAGTATTCTACATACCCATATTCTTTAAAGCAACGCATTGCTGGCCCTAATGGACATTTATCAAATATTTTAGCTGGTCAAACTATCTCTTACTTATTACAAAGTGGACTTAAAAGTGTTATGCTTGGTCATCTAAGCAAAGAAAATAATTTTCCAGAGCTTGCTTATAAAACTGTAATGAATGAATTAATTGAAAACAACAAAGATTTTGATAGCTGTTCATTTAGTTTAAGTATAGCTAAAAGATATGAGCCTAGTTCAATTATTGAATTAGCATAATATATATTTTTTCATTGTAGAGGAAACCTAAAATTTATTTATTCGGGGGCTAAAAAATTTTATAAACCTTTGTATTTAGGGGAAAAATGGCATGCTTTAATATAGCATCATCGTTTCCTCTACAAAATTAAAAACAAATTAATTTAATCGGAAATTTTTTTTAGAATCTTTTTAGATAAAATTTTTTCGATTATTTTTTTGATAAAAAAATATAATGAAATAAATAGTATAAGTTTTAATAACATTTTATGTTCCTTTAGATAAATTTATGTATATATATTACTACTAGAGTTTTATAATGTCAATTAAAACTTCACGACAAAATTTGCCAAATTACTACAGAGGTAATCATTCCTACAAAGTCTGCTATTAATGCTGCAAATAGTACAAATCTTGTTTTCTTAACTCCTACACAACTTGTATATACTGCTATTGTGTACAAAGTAGTTTCTGTTGAACCCATTATTGTTGATGTTATCAATCCTATTGTTGTATCCACTCCATATTTTTGCATAATATCTACTGCTACTGCCATTGATGCACTTCCTGATATAGGCCTTAACATAGCTAATGGTAAAATCTGATTTGGTATTTTCAATAAATTTGTAATTGGAGAAATAAGTTTAATAATAAGATCTATTATTCCAGATTTTCTAAGTGCACCTACTGCTAAAAAAATGCCTACTAGTGTTGGAAATAATTTAAATACAATTTCAATTCCATCTTTTGCACCTTCTAAAAATGTATCATATACTTTATTTTTTTCAGCTACTCCATATAATAATATTATTAATATAACAGTTGGTATTGCTGCAGAAGATATATAGTTTATAACTTGCATTCTATTCATCCTCTCTTTCAATAAATGTCTTTTTAATTCGTTCGCATATTTTATTTTCCCATTTTTATAAATACTTTAGCAGCCATAATTGAGGATATAGCAGCAACTATTGTCGCTATCCATACAGGAAAAATTATCTGTGTTGGAGCAGTAGAATTTAAAGAATTTCTAATAGCTATTACATTTGTAGGTATTAACTGAATTGAAGCTGTATTTATTAAAATAAACATTGCCATTGAATTAGATAATGTCGTTTTATCTTTGTTTTCTTTTTGCATTGTTTTCATTGCTTTTAATCCCAAAGGTGTAGCTGCATTTCCTAAACCTAAAACATTTGCAATTATGTTCATAGAAATTTCTTCTTTAGCTTTTTCATTTTTGGTTAGCTCTGGAAATAAAAATTTTATTAATGGTTTCAATAAACTAGTTAACTTTTTTATCAGTGTTGTTTTTTTTGCAATCTCCATTATCCCATTCCATAAACACATTGTTCCTAAAAAAGTAAGTGATAAATTTACTACATCTGTTAATGACTCAAAAATACCATTGCTCACTTGTTCTATATTTCCAGAAAAAAAGGCATATATAAATGAAATTACTATAAATAAAGGCCAAATTATATTTAACATGTCTCTCCTTTTACCAAATTTGTTTTTTACATGTTATTCTTGTTTTTTTATTTTATGTTTCAAATTTAGTTGTTATTGTAAATGTTTTTAATATTCTTATTTTGACTTTTTAAAAAAGTAAATTTTTGTAAATTTTTTGTTGATTTTTTACCAAGTTTGTGTTATTATAATTATAAATTCTTTGTCGAATAATGTTGTTTTTAAGGAGGAAATATATGAAATCTACTGGAATAATAAGAAGAGTTGACGAACTTGGAAGGGTTGTAATTCCAATTGAGTTAAGAAATCAATTTGGCATATTAGAAAAAGACCCTATCGAAATATATGTTGATGGATCTACAATTGTATTGAAAAAATATGTTCCTAATTGTATTTTTTGCGGGTCTGATAAAGATTTAAGTCAATATAGAGATAAGCAAATTTGTAAAAAGTGTATTAATAAAATTTCTACAATAGAAGAAAAATAGTGTCGTAAAGACACTATTTTTTTAAAAATTTTTGATAAATTTCGTTTTTATTTGTATTTTTATCTTTCGCAATCTGTTTTATTATTTCCTTTTTATCCATTCCTTTTTTTTCATAATACAAATAATGTTCTTCTAAACTCATCTCTTCAAAATTATTTTTTTCTTTAACATTATTATTTAAATCTAAAATTATGACATATTCACCCTTTATCTCTTCAAACTTGGCGATTATTTCGCTTATGCTACCTCTTATAAAATTTTCGTGTATCTTAGTTATTTCTTTTGCTAATGTACAATTAACATCTCCTATGTTTTCTAATATATCATTTAATGTTTTTAATAATTTATGTGGTGCTTCATATAATATTATAGTTTTATTTTGTTTTGAAATTTCATTTAACTTATTTGTTCTTAATTTTTTATTCAATGGCAAAAATCCATAAAATATAAATTCCTTGGTATTTAATCCTGAACAAATTAATGCATTTACTAAAGCACATGCACCAGGTATAGGTATTATATTTATATTATTTTCTATTGCTTTTTTTACAATTTCTTCTCCCGGATCTGATATCCCGTGGAGTTCCTGCATCTGTAACTAATGCAATATTTTCTCCAGATTTTAATTTATCTATTAATAAATCTGATTTTACTTCTTCATTATGTCTATGGTAACTAATTAATGGTTTTGTAATTGCATAATGGTTTAACAATTTTAATGTGTGTCTTGTATCTTCTGCTGCAATAATGTCCACTTCCGTTAGTATCTTTAATGCTCTTAATGTTATATCTTCTAAATTACCTATTGGTGTTGCGACTAAATATAATTTTCCACTCATTGTGTTACTCCTTAATTTTTATTATATATTTTTAATATTTCTTCTGTATATTTACCATCTTTTCTATAAATATATAATGGTTTGTCTATTTTTAAAAATTGTCCTCCATTTTTTATTGCTTTTATTAATACTAAATTAGGCTCTTTGTTTTCATACGGATATACAAGTTTTATTTCTTTAGGCTCTATTTTATTATGTCGCATTTCGTATATTATGTCTACAAGTCTGTCTGGTCTATGAACCATATAAAGTGTTCCTTTGTCTTTTAACATTTTATAGCTTATATTTATAAAATCTGTTAATGTTGCTGTTACTTCATGTCTAGATATTATTTTTTTATCTTTTTCATTAATTTTTCCTGTGTTTAATTTTTTATATGGAGGATTTGTAACAATAAAATCAAAACTGTTCTTTTCAAATATATTATCTAATTCTTTTATATTTTTATTTATTATTTCAAATCTACTTTCTAACCCATTTAATTGAATACTTCTTTTTGCCATTTCTGCTACTTGTTCTTGTATCTCTATTCCATATATTTTGCTGAGCTCTGTTTTTCCACATAAAAGTATGCCCAATATTCCTGTGCCTGTACCTAAATCTAATCCTACTGCTTCTTTTTTTATATCTTTTGCAAAATCAGAAAGTAATACACTATCTATACCAAAGCAAAATCCATCCTCTTGTTGTATTACTTTTAAACCTTTATATTCTAAATCGTCAATTCTTTCATTTTCTTTCAATTTCATTATTTTACACTTTCCTTTTGCTTTTCATTTTTTCTAGTACATGCTTATTATAGTAATGCAATAAATTACACCGATTTTGCTTCTTTACCCATTGTATTTTTTTGGAAGTAGATTTAATACTCTGCCCGCAAAATCTCCAAAATTTTGAGATTGTATTATTACTTTTCCTGGCCCTACTAATTTTGTTAAAAATAATCCTTCTCCACCTAAGAATATGTTTCCTAAACCTTTTACAGTTTCTATTTCATAACTTACTGTTGACTCAAATGCTACGACATTACCTGTATCTACTTTTAAAACTTCACCTGGTCCAAGGACTTTTTCTATTGGATCTCCATCTACTTCAATAAACAAAGTTCCACTGCCTATTGCTTTTTGCAAAATAAATCCTTCTCCTCCAAATAATCCTGCGCTGAATCGTTTTGTAAATGCTACTTTAGTTTCTACATTTTGCTCTGCACATAAGAAAGCACCTTTTTGTAATGTTATTCCTTGTGGTATTTGGCTTAAGTCAAGTGCTACTATACTTCCAGGAACTGTTGTAGCAAATGCCACAACAGCATCATCTTTTGTTGCTCTATAATTTGCCATAAATATTGATTCACCTGCAAAAGCTCTTCCTAAGCTTTTCATTATTCCTCCTCTTGCATTTGTATTCATTTCTATTCCTTCTGTCTGATAAGCCATTCCACCAGATTGAGTATACATACTTTCACCTTTTTTTAATGTTACTTCAACAACTGGTACAGTTTCTCCTACAATTTTGTAATTCATATATTTTCCCCCTTTTTTTTTATATTTTACATTATATATTAATTTTATTTTATTTTGCAATAGTATAAACATTTTATATCTATTAACATATTATATATTAAAATAAATTTCAAAAGAGGTTTTATATGTATAATAATAAAGATGAAAAAAAGAAAAAAATTAATTTTGCAGAAAAAAAAGAGAACACTATTTGTTCCCTTTTTGAAGTAGAAAAATTTTTACGTAGTGGTACCAGAATTTTAAATGGTATAAAACTATTTGATATATTAAAAAATTAATTTTGTTTAGTAAATAATATATCAAATTTCACCTTTCCATCTTTAAACTCTTTATTCTCTTCACCATCTATTAGTATTTTTATTTTATTTACCTCTGTTAATTCACACAATGTATTTACTATTGAATATATTGTAGTATTTTCTTCTTTTTCCCCTCCTTGGTGGTTTTCTATAAATTCTTTGGATACATCTAAATACAAAATATCATCTTTTAATTCAACCTTATTTATAACTGTTTCTTTTGGAATTGCTGATTCTAATTTGTTATTTCTTGGATCTTCAATAAGCATTTCTGTTAATGTCTTATATGGGTTATTTAACAATGTTTTGACATCTATTAATCTGCCTTCTGGCATTAGTTCTCCTGTTTCTTTATTCCTATAGTATAAGGAAATAATGGTCTGCCTCATTTGTTCATCTGTAATTTCTTCTTGTGGCTGATATTCTTTTTGAATTTCCCCTCCTTTTTTTTGCATAAAAAAATAAGCTACGATTGCTAAAATAATTGCAAGCAAAATAATTATTAATATTATTTTCTTTTTCACTTTTATCCCTCCTTTTTTAGCAATTTGAATTATTCATTTTGCTAAGTAATAATTTATTTATTAATAATTATTATAGACAAGTATTTTTTAGAACAAATTTTATTAAATAATCTCACTCATACTCTTTCTTTTTTCCAATATAATCATTTGACAAATTTCGCTTTTACATATAGAATTATTAGCATTGAAAGGAGCTACTTAATTATGATTAAAACTTTACATATAGGACTAGATGTTGGTTCTACAACTGTTAAAATAATTGTTATGGATGAAAATTTAAATACAATATATACAGATTATCAGAGACACTTCTCAGATACCAAAAATACTGTTTGCAGTGTATTAGAAAATTTAATTTCAATGTATCCTGACAGTGAATATACAATTGCGCTAACAGGTTCTGGAGCAATCAGTGCATCGAAATTTTTAGATTTGCCTTTTATTCAAGAGGTTGTTTCTTGTAAAAGAGCTGTTGAAAAATATATACCACAAACTGACGTTGTTATAGAGCTTGGCGGTGAAGATGCTAAAATTATTTATTTTGACAAATTTATAGAACAACGTATGAATGGAACTTGCGCTGGTGGAACTGGTGCCTTTATTGACCAAATGGCTAGTCTTTTAAATACAGATCCAGCGGGTTTAAATGAACTTGCTAAATTACATAAAATGATTTACCCTATTGCTTCTCGTTGCGGAGTTTTCGCTAAAACCGACATACAACCACTTTTAAATGAAGGCGCAGCAAAAGAAGATATTGCAGCTTCTATTTTTCAAGCAGTTGTTAACCAAACTATTAGTGGACTAGCTTGTGGTAGGCCAATTAGAGGAAATGTAGCATTTTTGGGAGGACCCTTAAATTATTTATCTGAATTAAGAAATAGATTTATACAAACTTTAAATTTAAAGGATAATGAAATTATAATCCCTGATGAAGCTCATTTATTGGTTGCAAAGGGCGCCGCTTTGGATTCTCTTAATTCACATACAATAACTGTTGAAAAATTAAAAAGTAAAATTGATGTTTTAAAGTCATCTCATGATGATACGTCTAATCCTCTAAAACCTCTATTTTCTATTGATGCTGAATATGAAGAATTTAAACAAAGACACGCAAAAGATAAAGTAAAAAAAGCTGATTTAAAAGAATTTAAAGGTAATTGTTTCCTAGGCATAGATGCTGGATCAACAACTACTAAATTAGTTGTAATATCTGAAGATGGAACTCTTCTTTATTCTTTATACGGAAGTAATGAGGGTAATCCACTTCAAAGTGTTATAAATATGTTAAAAAAATTATATTCAGAAAAACCTAAAGATGCCATTATAAGGTTTAGTGGAGTTACTGGATATGGGGAAAAACTAATTCAAACTGCACTTAATGTTGACTTAAATGAAATAGAAACAATTGCACATTTTACAGCTGCCCAAGAATTTATGCCTAATGTTACAAGTATTGTTGATATTGGCGGTCAAGATATGAAATATATAAAAATTAAAAATGGTGCCATTGACAACATTATGTTAAATGAAGCTTGTTCTTCTGGTTGCGGTTCTTTTATAGAAACATTTGCCAAAAGTTTAGGTCTTTCTATACAAGAATTTGTAAATAGTGCCTTAGAAGCAAGAAAACCTGTTGATTTGGGCTCTAGATGTACGGTTTTTATGAATTCAAAAATTAAACAAGCTCAAAAAGAAGGTTATAGTGTTGGAGATATTTCTGCAGGTCTTTCTTATTCCGTTATTAAAAATGCTATTCAAAAAGTTATGAAAGTTAGAGATGTAAAAAAACTTGGTGCACATATTGTTGTACAAGGTGGTACTTTTTATAATGATGCTGTTTTAAGAGCTTTTGAATTAATAGTTGGAAGAAATGTTGTGAGACCAGATATTGCTGGACTTATGGGTGCTTATGGTGTTGCTTTGCTTGCAAAGTCACAATATGAAAATAATATGGATATGGAATATATCTCTTCTATCGCTAAGCCAGATGAGCTAGACAAGTTAAAAATAGATATATCTCATGTACGCTGTCAAGGTTGCGAAAATCACTGTTTACTTACAATAAACAAATTTAGTAATGGAACAAAATATATCTCTGGAAACCGTTGTGAAAAAGGGGCTGGAATTATTGATAAAACTTTAGACAGACCAAATTTAATGAAATACAAATTTGAAAGGACTTTTAATTATACACCATTAGAAGAAAAAGATGCTCCTAGAGGAACTATTGGAATTCCTAGAGTATTAAATATGTACGAGGATTATCCTTTTTGGTTTACTTTTCTTACGAACTTAGGATTTAGAGTTATACTTTCTGAGAAAAGTAATAGAAAAACATATGAAAAAGGTATGGAATCAATGCCTTCTGAATCTGTATGTTTCCCTGCTAAGCTTTCACACGGGCATATTATCGGATTAATTAATTCTGGAATAAAAACAATATTCTATCCTTGTGTTCCATATTCTAGAAAAGAATATGAAAAAGCTGATAATCATTATAACTGCCCTATTGTAATTTCCTATTCAGAGGTATTAAAAAATAATGTTGAAGAATTAAAAGAAAAAAATATTAAATTTTTAAACCCATTTTTACCTTTTGAACCACATAAATTAGCAGAAATAATTATGGAATTACCTGAGTTTAAAGAATATAATTTTGCTAAAAAAGAACTTTTAGATGCTGCTAAAAAAGCTGAACTTGAATATCAACACTTTAAAGATGATATTCATAATAAAGGTAAAGAAACTCTACAGTTTATGAAAGAAAATAATTTGAAAGGAATTGTTTTAGCTGGTCGTCCATACCATGTAGATCCTGAAGTAAATCATGGCATTGATACTTTAATTACCAGTTTAGGGTTATGTGTTTTAACAGAAGATAGTATTTCAAACTTAACTGAGGCTAAACGTCCACTAAGAGTTGTTGATCAGTGGGTATTTCATGCTAGATTATATGCTGCAGCTGATTTTGTTGGTAAAAATGATAATTTAGAATTAGTACAGTTAAATTCTTTTGGATGTGGCGTTGATGCTGTAACAACAGATCAAGTAGAAGAAATCTTAACAAGTTATGGAAAAATGTATACATTAATTAAAATAGACGAAATCAACAATTTAGGTGCTATTAGAATACGTATTCGTTCTTTATTGGCTAGTATGAACAAACGTATGAAAAATAATAACACTTCAGAAAATTCAGGCAATTATGAAGTAAATAAAAAAATATTTACTAAAGATATGAAAAAAGATTATACAATATTAATGCCACAAATGGCTCCTATTCACTTTGAGTTTATAGAATCTGCAACACGAGATAGTGGATACAATGTTGAACTTCTAAGAGATTGTACACAACATACTGTAGAAACTGGTCTTAAATATGTTAATAATGATGCTTGTTATCCTTCTATATTGGTTACAGGTCAAATGATTGAGGCACTAGAATCTGGCAAATATGATTTAAATAGAACTGCTTTAATTATGTCTCAAACTGGTGGTGGTTGTAGAGCTACCAATTATATTGGATTTATAAGAAAAGCATTAAAAGATGCTGGATTTGAGAACGTTCCGGTTATTTCATTTAACGTAGTAGGTATGGAAAAAATGCCTGGATTTAAACTAACTATTCCACTAATAGAAAGATTAATAAAGAGTTGTATTTATGCAGATTTGTTACAAAAAATGCTTACTAAAAATAGAGCTTATGAAATAAATAAAGGTGAAACTCAAAAATTATTTGACTCTTGGATGGAAAAGTGTAAAGAATTAGTAAATAAATCTAGTATGAAACAATTTAAGCAAAGTATTTATGATATTGTAGATGATTTTGAAAAAATTGAACTTGATACTTCTATTGTAAAACCTAAAGTAGGTATAGTTGGAGAAGTTTTAATAAAATATCATCCTTTTGGAAATAATTTTGTTGCAGACAAATTAGAAGAAGAAGGTGCAGAGGTCATATTACCTGATTTTATGGGATTTGTCAAATTTATAGCTACACATAAAATTACATTTAATCAATTAATAAAGACAGATGCTGTAAAAGCTAAATTATTTAAAACCGCAATTAAGCTAATAGACCTTTTAGAAAAACCTGTTGTTTCTGCTTTAAAAAAGTCTAAAAAAGGATATTTACTACCTTGCAATATTTGGGAGCTAGAAGAAAAAGTAAATGATATTTTATCTATAGGAAATCAAACTGGTGAAGGTTGGTTTTTAACTGCTGAAATGATTGAATATATAGAGCATGGCATTCCTAATATTGTTTGTGTTCAACCTTTTGCTTGCCTTCCTAATCATGTAGTTGGCAAAGGCGTAATAAAGACCATTAGAAGCAAATTTCCAGAAGCAAATATTTCTCCTATAGATTATGATCCTGGTGCAAGTGAAGCAAATCAAACCAATAGGATTAAGTTACTTATGACTGTTGCAAAAGACAATCTAAAAAAGCAACAAAATATAAATAAATCTACTTTGAAAGAAAATACTAATATTGAAGAAAAAAATAAAATTTCCAATTAATTTTGGAAATTTTATTTTTTCTATTTTTCTAAAGTTATTTTTTTAATACTTTTTTATTTATATTTTTTAATTATTTTATTTAATTTATTATTTTATTTAATTTATTTTTTTATTATTATTTTTTTTATTAAAATTAATTTTATTATTTTTATTTTTTAAAATTTATTATAAAAAAATAAATGATTAATTTTTATTTTTAAAATTAATTATTTATTAATTTTATTTATTAACAATTTTGTATTTTTTGTGGAAATATGGTCTACATTTTTTGTTTTT